>Ga0213824_1000294_pt1 | contig 42179 bp, 37 predicted proteins | sample MC6MC0906MG_FD_179892 | JGI IMG/M metagenome (GOLD analysis project Ga0213824, IMG submission 179892) | Enriched soil aggregate microbial communities from Iowa State University, Ames, United States - MC6-MC0906-MG | ecosystem: Environmental > Terrestrial > Soil > Unclassified | place: USA: Iowa...
CGCCAACGTATCCCACGACTTCCGTTCTCCATTAACCTCCATTAAGGGGTACCTGGAAGCCATCCTTGACGGAACCATACCGCCGGAGATGCATGAGAAATATTTGACCAGGGTTATTTCAGAAACCGACCGTTTAAACAAGCTGACCCAGGGGCTGCTGACACTTAATTCCCTGGACTGCAAGGGGTATTTAAACCGCACAAGCTTTGATATCAACCGAGTGATCAAGGATACCGCTGCATCCTTTGAAGGAACATGCAGTGATAAAAACATCACCTTTGATTTAACCTTTTCAGAAAGCATTCAGATGGTTTATGCGGACCTTGGAAAGATACAGCAAGTGCTTTATAATCTAATAGACAATGCCATAAAATTCAGCCATGCGGATTCCACCATCTTCATACAAGCTTCCGTAAAGTATGAGAAGATCTTTGTATCCATTAAGGATACGGGAATCGGAATCCCAAAGGAAAGTTTAAAAAAGATTTGGGATAGGTTTTATAAATCAGACTTATCCAGGGGAAAGGATAAAAAAGGCACCGGACTTGGTCTTGCCATTGTCAGGGAAATCATCCAGTCCCACGGAGAAAACATTGATGTGGTCAGCACAGAAGGGGTCGGGTCAGAGTTCATCTTCAGCCTGCCTAAGGCTGGCGCTCCATAGCATAAACAAACTTCCCAAAGGGGTAAACATAGAAATACCGGTACAGTTTTTTCTTCCAGACAAACCTGGAAAATACTGTACCGGTATTTTTTATTCATTCCACTGAAGGTGATGAAGCTCTCCCTTCATAGTCATACGTTCAAATCCATGCTGCCTCAATGCCTCATACAACACAATAGAAACAGAATTTGATAAATTTAAAGACCTGATATCTCCCCACATCGGGATCCTGACACACCGGTCCTGATTCTCCAAAAGGATCTCTTCCGGAATTCCGGCGCTTTCCTTTCCAAACATAAGAAAGCAATCCGGTTCATACTCCACATCGGAATAGACATGAAGCCCCTTTGTGGTAGCCATGTAGATCTTTGCTCCAGGGTTCCTGTCCAGAAAATCCTGATAATCACTGTATACCGTTACATCAAGCTTGTCCCAGTAATCCAGCCCGGCCCGTTTAATCAGTTTATCATTCAGTTTATATCCCAGAGGCTCGATCAGGTGCAGCTTCGTTCCCGTAGCCACACAGGTTCGGCCAATATTTCCGGTGTTGGCCGGCATCTCCGGTTCCAATAATACAATATTCATTCCCTTTACGCCTTTCCATCCAGTTTCTTGATAAATCGGTCCATACGGCTTAAGGCCTCCTTAAGATTCTTCAGAGAGTATGCATAGGAAATACGAAGATATCCTTCTCCACAGTCTCCAAAGGCCGTACCCGGTACCACCGCCACCTTTTCTTCCCGAAGGAGCCTGGTGGCAAATTCATCAGAGGTCATTCCAAACCGTTTGATCGATGGGAAGGTATAAAATGCACCATGAGGTTCAAAGCACTCCAATCCCATTTCCTTAAACGCATGGATCAGATAACGGCGTCTCTGGTCATAAGATTCCCTCATCACCTGAACATCTTTATCTCCATCACGCAGGGCCGCCACGGCAGCATATTGGCTGGTAGTCGGCGCGCACATAATGGCAAACTGATGGATCTTTAACATCTGTTCCAGAATCACTCTCGGAGCCGCAGCATAACCAAGGCGCCATCCTGTCATGGCATAGGACTTTGAAAAGCCGTTGATGAGCACGGTTCGGTCCTTCATACCGGGAAATGCAGCAATGGTAGTATGGTCGCTTCCGTAGGTAAGCTCCGCATAAATCTCATCTGAAATCACAAACAGATCTTTCTCTATGACAATTTTAGCGATCTCCTCCAGCTCCTCCGCCTTCATAACGGCTCCCGTCGGGTTATTGGGAAATGGAAGCACCAGTACTTTAGTCTTTGGAGTGATCTTCTCTAACAGCTTTTCACTTGTCAGTTTAAACTGATCCTTTGCTTCCAGATCAATGATGACCGGAACACCATTTGCCAGAATGGTGCAGGGAACGTAGGAAACGTAGCTGGGCTGGGGGATCAAAACTTCATCCCCGGGGTCTAACATGGCACGGAGGGCAATATCAATGGCTTCACTGCCACCCACCGTCACCATAACTTCGTGGTCCGGATCATATGTAACCTCGAAGCGCCGGCTTAAGTAGCTGCATATTTCCACCTTTAATTCTTTTAGACCAGCATTAGAGGTATAAAACGTACGGCCCTTTTCCAAGGAGTAGATCCCCTCCTCGCGGATATGCCAGGGCGTGTCAAAATCAGGTTCCCCTACTCCCAGGGAAATGGCATCCTTCATTTCACTTACAATATCAAAAAACTTCCGGATTCCCGAAGGCTGGATCTCTACAATTCGATCTGATAATGGATTTCTCACGGCGTAATCAACATCCTTTCATCGGTTGTCCCTTCAGCAAGAACGGTTCCATGATCTTTATATTTCTTTAAGACAAAATGGGTCGCCGTGCTTAGTACCGATTCCATGGGAGACAGCTTTTCTGATACAAACTGTGCTACCTGCCTCATGGTCCTTCCTTCTATGAAAACCGTAAAGTCAAAAGCGCCGGACATGAGATAAACAGCATTTACCTCACTGTACTGATAAATGCGCTCCGCAATCTTGTCAAAACCCATGCCTCTCTGAGGAGTGACCTTAACCTCAATCAGAGCCATAACCTTTTCTTCGCTGGTATTATCCCAGTTAATCAGGGTGTGGTAGCCGCATATGATATGCTCTTTTTCCATATCGGCGATTTCATTGGCAATGGCGGCCTCATTTTCCCCTAAAAGAATCGCCAGATCCTTTAAATCGATCCTGCTGTTTTTTTCAATAATTGCCAATATTTTTTCTCTCATATCCTGCCTCCTGATTTTATTATTGTCCACGCTTTTGGGACATAGGGGTATGCCCTCAGGTTAATCCTAATTGTTATCCGCACCTTTTGGACATAAAACCTTATAAAGTTCATCCTCTGAGGGCCGGTCAAGATAGCCGACGCTTTCCCCGTGGTCAATGATCCGTTTGATGCCTCCCGTTACTTTCCCGATCACCGCTGCATGGATTCCCTGCTCTTTTAAAGCATGTACCAGATCCCCTCCGTTATCAGCCGAAAAAAGCAGGCAGCCTGTCGAGAAAAGGCGGTACGGGTTTAAATCGTACCGCTCACAAATTTCAATGGTTTCCTGTTTTACCGGAATCTCAAGAAGGGAAAACCGGATTCCCGTCATATAAGCGCCGGATAAGTCCCAAAGAGCCTTTAAAATTCCGCCCTCACCTGCCGGTTCACATTCGGATGCACCGAATTCTTTCCACTTTTCCAAATCTCCTTCCAGTTCCATGTTCCCGGAATCCAAAATCCGGTCTACATAGTCTCTGGAAAACCATTGATACAATTCTTCTCTTTTATTTTTTACGGTTACCACCGTACCGGACAGCCCGGCATATCCTGCAACAACAAGATCTTGCCCGGGCCTCACGGTTCCGGTGTTCTCCCTTTCAATCCGTCTCATATATTTACCTGCCTGCGCTTACGGTCCTGCCTCTAATGAGGCATCTTCCGGCACCTGGGGTCCTTCCTGTACTGCGTTACCGGTATCCGCCGGAACTGTCTCAGGCGGTATTACAACCGGAGGCGTTTCCACTGGAATCCCGGGAGTTTCAGCCGGCACAGCAACCGCAGGAGCAGCTGGCCCGACCTTTATGATGGCCTTTGATGGATTATAGGTATCCGTATGGAGGATCTCCCGGCTCTGTTCAACGCCGTCCACATATACAACTTTCCACAGCCTGGACTTCATACCCTTATGTGCAGACTGGACCTGGCTTTTGCTTCCAGGAGGCAAGGTTGGATCCACGATCTCCTTTGGAGCACCCGGATCCGTTACACTCAAGGTCTCTGAAACAAAATCAAAGGTTCTGTTTGCAGGTCTGGTTTCTTTCCCATAGATGGTAAAGGTAAGGGTCTTTCCGGAAGTATAGCCCTCAACATAAATGGGCGTGCTGTAATTGTTGGTAAATTTAATGTCCTTATACGTACCGGCTATGGCTGCATCTTCAGAGGGTTTCACATAGCCAACTATCATGGAGTGGTTCTGCCTCTGAGCAACTTCCAGCTCTGCCCTCAGTACAGCGTTGTAAAGGGTGGTGGCAATCTGGCAGACTCCTCCGCCAATGCTGTCTACAACCTGGCCATTCTCATAGGCAGAGGCCGTTGCATAGCCATTTTCTACGGTAAACGGATGCATACACTCATAACCAGACAAAGTTTCCCCCGGCATCAGCACGTGACCGTTGATTTTGCCTGCGCCTACCTGGAGATTCTTGGATCTGGAAGCACCACTGGAAGAGAAGCTGGTGGAAAAGGTTCCTAGCACATCTTTTATGGTTATCAGATCATCCGTGGTAATTGCAGGTTTTACCTCTAAGACCACTGCGGTGGCTGTTACCGGTTCCTTCAGCCCATTGGCAAGAGCCGCATCCAGGGCCTGCTTTGTAGCCGCCACATCTACGGTTTTACCAATGGCCGAGGGAGTTACGATAAATTCCCCCTTACCACGGACTATGGTCGCATTCTTTGGCTCCATTACTGCCTGTGCACATTTATCTGCCACAAATGCAGCCACACTTCCATCATCAAGGGCCGTTTCCAGAGGGATGATCACATGGTTTTGTTCAATATCCTTCTTATTCAGATACCGTTTGATTAAGTTGCCTCCCTGCCAGGAAGATGCGGCCTGGGACACGGCTTCCGGATTACTCCAGTGAAAGCCCAGATTTTTTGCTTGGGTTTCCACCGGCTGTCCGTCAACAATCAACGTTATTTTCTGGTTTTCCATCTCATTTACCAGACCCTGTATCTTCTGGCTGGCCTCTTCTTCTGTCATACCTCCCAGATTATATTCTCCCACATATATCCCATCCGGAAGAGTATCAGCCATGGCATACGCGGGAGAAAGAAGCCCAATTCCCGCTGCTATTACGATCGCTGCCAGGCTCATGGACAAAGTTTTCTTTTTCATAATCATTCCTCATGCTCTGCTGTGCCTGTACGCTGCCAATACACCTCCTGATTCGCTTATAGAAACTGAAGCATCATAGGAAGCACCATGGCAGCAATCAGTAAAATTACTACAAGGATCAAAACTACTGATAAAAATTTTCTGTTGTTTTTATTGTTAAAGTTAATCATATCGTATCACCTCTCTTATATTCTTCCATACTGTGCTATGATTTTATCCGTGATTCTTGATATTTCATTTCTGGATAAATGTTCTGTTTGCACAGATAAAACTATTTTATGATATTTTAATAAATCCTGCAAGTGTTCTTTTTGCCTTTTTGAGGCCGGCTGCTCTTTTTTTACCTTATAAATCAAAGCCTGAGAGTCAAAAGCTTCCGGCGATTCTTTCCCATACCGTGCTGCCAATTCCTGATACAGTTCATGGGCTGCTTTTGCATCTGCAAGTGCCCGGTGGCTTGAGGTTTGAACGATCCCATAATATCCGCAGGCTGCTGTTAAATTTTTTTTCTCTTCCAGAGGCATAAATCTTCTTGCAAGCTTAAGCGTGTCGATTCCCTGACGCTCAAATTCATAGCCATCATTGATTGCTGCGCGCTTTAAAAAACTGTAATCAAATATTACGTGGTGTCCCAGAATCGGCAAATCTCCTGCAAAATCCAAAAATCCGCTGATCACCTCTCCGATTCCACGGGAAGCTTCTAACTGGCGGTCAGTAATGCCGGTGAGCATACCCACTTGGGGTCCCAATTTCCTGTAAGGATTAACAAAGGTTTCATAGCTTTCTGTAACCTGCCCCTCTATAACCCTCACCGCTCCTATTTCAATGATCTTATCCTGCTTCGGGTCAAGACCGGTAGTTTCCAAATCTACGGCAATATAGGATGATACCACATTAATCCTCCCTCTTCTGACTTGGTTCCAGTCCGGCGCTGGGACAAAGCTTTTCCAAAAAGCACTGGCTGCACTTAGGGTTTCTTGCAACACAAATGGATCTGCCTAAAGTAATGATCTGGATATTCCATAAAATCCAGTGTTCCTTTGGAAGTACCTTCATCAGTTCATACTCAATTTTCTCCGGGTCCTCTTCCTTTGCAAAGCCCAGCTTTCTGGAGATCCGCTTTACGTGGGTATCCACTACAATGCTTGGCTCATGGTAGATGTTTCCCCGGATAACATTGGCTGTTTTACGCCCAACTCCTGCAAGAGAGGTCAGTTCCTCCATGGTCCGCGGAACCTCACCTCCGAATTTTTCCACCAGGTCCTGACAGCATGATATGATGTTTTTCGCCTTCATATGATAAAAGCCAAGAGAATGGATATCCTTCTCCAATTCCTTTAAATCCGCCTGTGCAAACTTCTTTGGGGAATCATATTTCCTGAATAAGTCCGGTGTCACCATGTTCACCCTGGCATCGGTGCACTGGGCGCTTAGAATGACCGCTATTAATAGCTGCCATGGATTTTCGTGGTTTAAATAGCATACATATGACGTTCCATATTCCCGGTCGAGGGCCTCAAGCACCTTTAATACCCTGGCCTGACGTTCTGCTTTTGTCTCTCTCTTTGCCATCATTTCCTCCATACACCGATTTCATAAGCCGCTGCATTATGAGACAGGGCATCCCGTTTCTTATAATCAAAAAGAACCGCTCTTCCGTCCCGGAATACCTCCACATGAGCCATCTTTATAAGCTGTCTGGCCTCATAACCTTCGTATCCTTCCTTCAAATACCGGAATGCCGCAGCCTCTTCCTCAAAAAATGCCCTTACCCGGTCCTTATAAGGCTCCTGGTCTGCTGCAAAAACAGGCCGGCTCTTTAAATTTTCCCTCAGGTAAAGATCATACACCAGAAGATCCCGGTACAGGGAACGCTTTTCCGGTACCCGGCTGTAAATAAACTCTTCCAATACCTCATATCGGGCCATACGGCTATGACTGATTCTTAAGTACCCCTGTTTATCATAATATTCGGCTAATGCCTCAAACATATCAAAAGGTGTTTCAAACTCCTTATGAAGTTTATCTAAGGTCGTCCGGAATTGCCCGCTATTACCGTAAACCTCCAGCATTTCCTCCAAAGCCTTCAGCTTTAAAATCCCGCCGTAGTCAATCCATCTGGTTGACAGCACCTCGTAGGGCGCCTTCTCCTTAAACTTTACCCCGTATTCTCCTGTCTTTTCCCACAGATAAGAACCTTTTAACACCTTTAAGAATCCAAGCTGAAGCTGCTCCGGCTTCATCTCATATACCTCATTAAAGGAATTGCGAAAGCTTTGGTAATCTTCTCCCGGCAGTCCGGCAATCAGGTCCAGATGCTGATGGATATTTCCAAAGCTGTTAATTTTGGCAACCCTTTCTTTTAAACGCTCCAAATCCATGGTCCTGCGGATTTCCTTAATGGTTGACCGGTTGGTGCTCTGGACTCCGATTTCAAGCTGAATAAGTCCCGGTCTCATATGGGACATAAGTTCCAGCTCCTCCTCGTTTAAAAGATCTGCGGAAATCTCAAAATGAAAATTGGTTACTCCGTTATCATGTTCTATGATATGGCGCCAGATCTCCATGGTATGCTTTCTGCTGCAGTTAAAGGTCCGATCCACAAATTTCACCTGGGGAACCCGGTTTTCAAGGAACACATCAAGATCCTTTATAACCAGGGAGCTATCGCGAAGCCTCACAGACTTATCCAGAGAAGAGAGGCAGTAGCTGCAGGAAAAAGGACAGCCACGGCTGCTTTCATAATAAATAATACGATTCTCAAAATCCTCCAGGTTCTTATAGAAGAATGGAATCGAATTCATGTCCACCGCTGTCTTTCGCGGATTCAATACCACATTTCCTTCCTCGTCTCTTACAGCGGTACCGTCTATGGCCTGAAAGGAAGAACTCCTGCCATTTAAATTCCCCCTGTTATGTTCCAGATAGCACCGCACCACTTCAGAAAAGGTTTCCTCTCCTTCTCCCATCATGACACCATAAACAGACGGTTCCCGGTGAAGGATTTCAGGGGCGTCATAAGACACCTCGGGACCTCCCAGCCAGATCTCCGCATGAGGGAGAACTTTCGGAAGGTCCCGGATCAACTCTAATACATAAGAAAAGTTCCAGATGTAACAGGAAAACCCAATAACATCCGGTTTCCTTAAGAAAATATCTTTTAGGATCTCATCGGGCTGATTGTTAATGGTGTATTCCTGGGTTTCAATCTGAAATCTTCCATCCTCCAGTTCCGGTTCTCTTACATGGGCTTTCGCATAGGCCTTTAAACTGTAAATAGCGGGATTGGAATGGATATATTTGGCGTTAAGCGCCACCAGCAAAAATTTCATCTTAAACCTCGATCTCTATCTTTCTTCCGGTTGGCTGATACTGGTAATACCGAACCCCTGCCGCATTGAGCATCCGTTTGGAAGCATTGACTGCAGGAGTACCGTCATACTTGTCCGAACCGTATACGATGGTTTTAATACCTGCCTGTATAATAGCCTTCGCACATTCATTGCAGGGGAACAAGGTAACATAAAGTTTGCTGCCTTCCAGGCTTCCCCCTCTGTAGTTAAGGATAGCATTTAATTCACTGTGAGTGGAATAGAAATATTTGGCATTGTAAGGATCCACCTGCTCATCTTCCTTGTCCCACGGAAATTCATCATCCGAACAGCCCATGGGAAAGCCATTGTAACCCATGGATAAAATCTTATTATCCTGGCTTACGATACAGGCTCCCACCTGGGTGCTGGGATCCTTAGAACGCCTTGCGGAAAGAGCCGCTACTCCCATAAAATATTCATCCCATGTAATATAATCTTCTCTTTTTCCCGCCATTTGTTTTCCTCCTTCTTGCCCATGCTTTATGGGCAGGGACCACCCCGCTTCATCGGGTGTACAAGAATACCCAAAGGGTATATCCGTAAATCCGTTTTGCTCCTTAATCATTCGCACCGTCTGCTTTATCGCCTGTATTTAAAATATGGTATCCTGCCGCCTTGGTCAGCCGGTTCATAATTGCCTGTCCTAAATGGTCTCTGGAAAAGCTTTCGGAAAAAATAAAATCCGCTTCCAGATCATCGAATTCCCTGAGTACTCCATAAAGGTTATGGGCAATGGTCTCCTCCCTGGCACGTAATCCCATACTTCGTACCATTCCCTCGGGATACCTCTCTCTCGTTTCTTCGGTGCAGATGATCCCAACCCGAAATCCCTTAGAAAGTTTTTCTTTGGCCAGCCGGTTTATGTTCTGTATTACATCCTCTGTTTCGCCCTCTACCAGAGTTAATTCTGCCTTTGGCGCATAATGCTTATATTTCATTCCAGGGGCCTTTGGCCTTACATCCGCTTTCATTGGCCCGGAAACAATAGCAGGATCAAGAGGGACTTCTTGTCCGAGAACCGCAAACGCCATTTCCTGTGTAATGGCTCCTGGCCTTAATATCACCGGTTCGTCCCCTGATACATCGATGATTGTGGATTCCACACCGATCCCTACGGCCCCTCCGTCTACAATCATTTCAATCTTTCCATTCATATCCTGCCATACATGATCAGCCGTAGTGGGGCTTGGCCGTCCGGAAGTATTGGCGCTGGGCGCTGCCACCGGCACTCCGGCCAAACGAATGAGAGCATTTGCCACCGGATCGGCTGGCATACGCACTGCCACCGTATCAAGACCTCCGGTAGTCCCATAGGGAACTAATTCACTTTTTGGAAAAATCAGGGTCAAAGGCCCCGGCCAAAACGCTTCCATCAGCCGCCGTCCAGCTTTAGGTATGACAGTAACCAGGGGAGGCAGATCATCAAAATCAGCTATATGGGCAATCAGCGGATTATCCGAGGGTCTGCCCTTTGCCGCATAAATTTTCCCTGCCGCTTCTTCGTTTAGGGCATTAGCTCCCAGACCATACACGGTTTCCGTCGGAAACGCCACCAGACCGCCATTTCTTAATATTTCCGCAGGCTTTTTTAGCAGTTCTTCCTCCGGTTGTTCTTTATCTTCTATTATAATTCGTTCTGTCTTCATATCACTCTGCTCTTTTCTTTTAACTTCCATTTATCATATCACAGGCCCAGTTCCCATGCAACTTTTTTGCTGACAGTCAAAGGCTTTCCTTCCTTAACCCATATTAAAACAATAGTTGCACGTTTTTCATATTAATGATACCATAATAAAAACATTTTATTTGGGAGGAATACCACATGGAAATCATCATACCGGAAAACTATGACCCCAAACTCTCCGTACGTGAGACCCAGGAGGCCATTAAATACATTAGAGATACGTTTCAAAAAGAGCTTGGTAAAGAGATGAATCTGGAACGAATCTCAGCCCCCCTATTTGTAGAGCGCAGCAGCGGATTAAATGATGATTTAAGCGGCGTGGAGCGCCCGGTACGGTTTGATATCGCCGGCATTCCGGATGAAACCGTTGAAGTCGTTCACTCCCTTGCCAAATGGAAGCGTATGGCCCTTCATGAATACGGCTTTCTGCCCGGCGAAGGCCTTTATACCAACATGAATGCCATCCGGCGAGATGAGGACTTAGACAACCTCCACTCCTGTTATGTAGACCAATGGGACTGGGAAAAGGTTATTACCAGAGAGGAACGGAATGAAGAAACCTTAAAGGAAACTGTCCGCACCATCTTTAAGATCATCAAGCACATGCAGCATGAGGTCTGGTACAAGTACCCCCACGCCGTAAAGCACCTGCCTGAGGACATCACCTTTATCACTTCCCAGGAACTGGAGGACCGTTATCCGGACAAAACTCCAAAGGAGCGGGAAAACTTAATCACAAAGGAGTACGGCAGTGTCTTTCTCATGAAGATCGGAGACAAGCTTGAGAGCGGAAAACCTCATGACGGCAGAGCTCCTGACTACGACGACTGGCAATTAAACGGGGACATCCTGTTTTGGTTTGAGAATTTAAACTGCGCCCTGGAAATCTCCAGCATGGGCATCCGGGTAGATGAAGAATCCCTGGCAAGTCAGTTAGAAAAAGCCGGTTGCGAAGACAGGAAAAGCCTGCCTTACCATAAAATGCTTTTAAATGGAGAACTGCCCTATACCATCGGAGGCGGTATCGGACAATCCCGTCTCTGCATGCTTCTTCTGGATAGGGCCCATGTGGGTGAGGTTCAGGCCAGCATCTGGCCAAAGGAAATGCGTGAAGAGTGCAGGAAGCATAATATCATTCTTCTTTAGACCGACCGGATAAATAGAAGGGAGGTTGTTCAATCACAATTGACCGTGATTGAACAACCTCCCTTTTCTATGTAAATCATGTCAGAGTTGGTACCAAGTTCTCTTTAACAGGGCGTTTTCAGCTTGAAGGTCTGAACCATTTCCTTCAGCGCCTCCGCCTGTCTGTACAGTTCAGATGTTGCGGCAGTACTTTCCTCAGACGCTGCTGAATTTATCTGCACCGCACTGGACACCTGGCTGAGTTCATCGTTTATGCGGGCGATACCGGAAGCTTGCTCAGACGATGCACCGGCAATTTTTTCAGCCAATCCGGCGACCTGCTCTATTCCACCCACAATTTTATTAAAAGCGTCTGCGGTGGTCTTTGCGATCTTCATTCCGTGCTCGGCTCTCTGTATGGAGTTTTCAATCATATCCGCTGTTTCCTTTGCGGCTTTTGCAGAACGGGCCGCCAGACTCCGAACTTCATCTGCCACAACCGCAAAACCTTTTCCATATTGGCCCGCCCTTGCGGCCTCTACCGAAGCGTTTAATGACAGTAAATTTGTCTGGAAAGCAATGTCTTCAATCGCCTTTATTACTTTTGAGATATTTGATGAGGATAAGTTGATCTCATCCATGGCTTTGAGCATTTCCTCCATGTGCTTGTTGCCATCCACGGCTCCATATCTGACGTCATTTGCACATGCCATAGCCTCTGCCGCATGATCTGTGCTTAAGCCGATCCGAATTTTCACCTCCGCTACAGCAGCAGCCAGTTCCTGAAGGGAGCCTGCCTGATGGCCTGCCCCTTCCGATAGGCGAATGCTTGCTTCCGATATCTGGCCTGCTCCGTTTAAAACCTGACCTGATGTATCGCATATTTGAGACAATATTTGGTTATTTTTCTCTACGATGCTGCTAAGCGCAATGCCGAGGACATCCTTCTCCGAATTTACTTTCACATCAACAGTCATATCTCCGCGGGCTATTGCTTCTGCTGTCTGAGCCTGGTTTCTGGTGTTTTCCACCATTGCCTTAAAGGATTCCATCAGCTCTCCCACCTCGTCCTTTGTGAGAACCCGTACGTTTGCGCTCGCATCTCCCACAGACAATTGTCTTGCGATGTTGTTAAGAATTTTAAGAGGGCGCACAATGCTTCTGTTTAAGACCCTGCATATTATGGAGCTTGCAATACCAGATAGAATGGTCAACAGCAGTATTGCGGCCGAAAAAAACGCAAAAAATACCGCTGAAACACTGCCTGTAGAATATAATCTGTAAATGGTGAAAAGGCTTATCAAAGATATTATAACTGTTATGATGTTCACTATACCGAATCCTAGTGCCAGCCTTTTGCTAAGAGCAATTGAATTCTGTTTTTCCTGTATTCCCCGTTTTTCCATTTGAGTTGCACCCCTTATTTTGATTTTATATCTATTGTATATATCGACAGATTCCGGCATTATTTTAGCATAATTACGATATTTGTCCATATAAAAATTGATAGGGCGCAGACTGCATTGGCATTTAATAAAAAAGCTGAAGCGAACCGCATCCGCAACAGCCTTGATGTTTTACATAAATTGATAAATATTATACAAATTGATACCTATGATAACTACCATCAAAGACAGGAATAACTTGTCCACCACCTTCTCGTCAATCCTTTTATTGATCACCCGGCCACTCATCCCGCCAAAGATCCCTCCTATCACCATGAGCACCAAAAGCCAGATAGAGAATTCCGGGACCGTTCCTGTTACCAGAGAATTCAAAAGTCCAGTGATCTGGGAAAACAAGATGATATAAAGGGAATTCTGGGCGGCTGCCTTCGTATCCATGGAAAAGAAGAAAAACAGCACCACCAGGTTAATGGGGCCTCCTCCAATTCCTAAAAATGAAGAGAGAATTCCAAGAACCAGTCCGATCAGCACACAAATGACCGAATTGGTCACATGATGAGTATGGATCTTGTCCTTTTTAATCGTATAGATCAGAGTTCCCAGAGTGATCACCAGGAGACAAGCCGCCTGAACGGCCCCCACCATATCTTTGTCTGCAAACAGGGAAGAAACCGCCTGGAACATGGACTTTCCAACAACTCCGCCAATGGCCGCTCCTATGGCAAGAGGTGTCCCTGTCTTCATATCTACCAGGGACTCTCCACTCATTTTCCCTTTGATCACAGAATAGCAGGTCATTGCAAGCACAGTACAACCTGACAGAAAGCTTATGGCTGATACGCTTAACACTCCAAATGCATCCAAAGTAGGCTTAATGATAACGCCTCCACCAATTCCGCAGATGGCGCCTGCAATGGATGCGCCAAAACTGATCAATAGAAATAATCCATATAAATAACCACTCATTTTATCTAAATCCTTCCTCGCCGGTATTAGCGGCATTCTTTTCCCACCTCAATAGACCCCAGCCAGGCCGTTGTCCCCTGGGCGGCAAAAAAGCGGCAGATTGTCTAATAATCCTCCGCTGCTGCCGCTTTCACATCAACCCTTGCAGATCCCGCTGTGAACTTCTGCTATTTCCCATATTGCTCCATCCCCTGCCAGCAAGTCTCCCAAAACAAAGCTGCCGTTAAAAAACCGTACGTTTCTGAATAATGTTTTCATCAAAACTCTCTCTTATCCTTCTTCAGACCGCCGCTTTTTTTATACGCTGTATTTTATCATATCACAATCCGCCCAAAGATTCCATTTTATTTATTCAAACTCCTGAACAGCCTTTTCTTTACAGCCATTTATCAATTTCCCTGTAACGCTCTGCCATCTCATCAAGTGTCACACACTCAACCAGCGAGGCCCTCCCATAGGAGCCGAACTTTACAATCAAGGTTCCTACCACTTCCTTTACTCCCCGCTCTACGCAGTCGACAATGGCGGCTACATCTTCATCGGGGATGGTGCCGTACATCACCGTATCCATGATGGGCGGTAAAAATACCCTGGGATCAAAAGCTTCCTTCATTGTCTCCAGCCGCTCATAAATAGTACCGATTGACCCGCTGTTTCTCTTCTCCTGATACTTTTCAAAGAATTCCTTCATGTTCCGGGTAACAGCAAGACGGATATCTGTATCCACGTTAATCTTATTGATCCCAGCTCCAATAGCTGCCGTAAGCTGTTCCATGGATATTCCTTCGGTGTTTGACAGCTTTCCGCCAAGATCATTGATCTCATCTACTATGTATTTCGGTACGGTGGAGGAACCATGGGAAACCAGAGCACCGAAGATCCCCTGATGATTCATGCATTCCCTGATTGCAATGACAATCTCCTTACGCAGCTTAACATCCTTTCCCTTAGATGCTCCATGCATGGTGCCATAGGAAATCGCCAGGGCATCAACACCGGTTTTCTGAAAGAATTCCACTGCGTCTAATGGATTGGTATAAGTAGAAGAATCGGAAAATACGTGGTCTTCCACGCCGGCGAGCACTCCCAGTTCCCCTTCTACGCTGACTCCTCTGCCATGGGCATACTTTACCACTTCCCTGGTAAGCTCAATGTTCTCTTTAAAAGGCAGGGAAGAGCCGTCGATCATGACGGAAGTATAACCGCCTTCTATGGCGGCCACGCAGGAATCAAAGTCTCTACCGTGATCTAAATGGAGAACAATCGGAATATCAGAATCCATACCGTATTTTTTTACCGCATTTCCAATATTTCTCGCCCCGGCCTTTTTATCTTCCAGGGTTGCATTTAGAAAATCAATCCGTCCTCCCATGAATCCATTTGCCAGATCCGCCCCCTGCAAAATGGCAGGGGAACGGAACATTTCATGTACTTCGATTACTGCTTTGGCCTGGGCGACCGCATTCACGTTAAAACCGCCCTGACCAAAGCCATATTTTATGGTAGCCTCCATAAGAGGTCTAAGTGGTATTAAGCTCATTTGTTTCTCCTATCTTCAAAGATGATCAATCGGTTAAGGCAGCCACGAATTCCGTAAACGTAAGAGTGATATCCGGATGACTCTGCAAAAGACTTACAGGGAATTCAGGGGTTGGCTCCCCATATCCGGCCCTCCGAACCACAGCTCTGTGCCAGTTTCGAAAGCATCCCAGGCGTATTTTCCCCGCTTGTGCAATCTCTTGAATACCAACCGTAACGCAGTAAGAAGGCATATCCTCCAACGCCCCGTTAAAATCTCCGATGGCATTAGCCGCTCTAGTTTCCGGGCTTATTTTTAATATTCTCGTCTTTTGGGCTAGAAAATCTTCTGAACTTAATGTCCCGTCCGCTTCATTAAACGCCACGTGGCCGTTAATGCCGATGCCTCCAAAGACAATATCCACACCTCCAAGCCTTTCTATCAGCTCAGGAATATAAGAGAGGTTGTCCGGGTCCGGGAAAATTCTCTGCTCCGATGGCATTATCAGCTCCGGCCTGATTTTAGAATAAACGTTTCTGTCCATAAATCCCCGAAAGCTTAATGGGTGATCTGCAGAGATCCACCTTTTTTCATCATCTAAGTATTCGTCCATATTTATGAACCAAACATTCTTTAAGCTTATGTTTTCCTCATTCACCATTTCCACAAAGTAAGGATACTGGCCAACAGGACCTACCGGACAGATGAATACGGTCCTTTCTCCCCTGGCATTATGGTTTTTTATCTCTTCCGCCATCTGCTCAGCCATCTGGCGGAACACCTCATTGTTATCCTTCATACAAAACAGCTTCATCTTCGGATTCTTCAAAAGGGCTTCCTTATCGTATCCGTAATATTCATGCTTCATGTGAATTCCCCCTTATTTATGATGATGAGCCATACATCCGCAATCCTCATGTCCTTTTCCGCCAGAAGTTTCCCCCTTCATCATCAGATGGACGGCACTCCGCTTAAAGGTCTGAGGAAGCACCAGTATGTTAGGATTTGCTCCCACAAATTTCTTCTTTGCATCTTCCAGTGCCTCTTCCACCGTAGCTCTCGTCTTCAATCCCATGCCCCGGGCAAACCCGGGATCCTGGGCTCCGCATAAGTAGATCGCAGAGGTATTCATCTCGGCAACATGGGCGCAGCTGATCATGGAGAACCCGTGGAAGGGATGAAAGGCATTGCAGTAACGGTATTTCCTGATATACTCTTCATCGGTTGCAAAATACTCTCCATAACGGTTCATATCCGGCAGAGTATTCATCTGGTCATGCTGGAACATCTCATACATTTCTCTTAAATATGGCCAAAGCTCGTCATGGAAATATCCATTGCAGGTGGAGGTGAAAATGATAACGCAGTTATCACTCAAGATCCTCTTATGGCGGATCACCTGGGCGGAAATGGCCTGCATCAGCATGATGGGGTTGGTCCCCATCCCATCTCCGTAATGGAAAAACTGGGGCATACCGAAAATCATCACATCGTATTTCTTTTCAGCCCATGGCACGTAAGTACGCTTGTCAGCCGTAATCCAGGAGTGGGGCTGCATCACAGCCGCATACCCGCTGTTGATCTCGATCTGGCGGGATTTTGTATCCAGAACCGCGTCACAGCAGAAAAATTTCTTTCCCATACATGTTTCCATATACTGCCCGATCTCGTCAAACTTTGTCCTCATAAGGGATTTTCCACTAACAGGAGTGAAATCTGCCCGGTGCATAACCTCCGGCACGTGGTGGGAGGCAATGGAGCGCCAATGGGTAATTCCTGTGGAACAGTGCTTATAGCCGCCGGAATAGCCTCCGTATGGGTTTCCCTGGGTGTGCCCGATGAGAATCGCCACATCACTGTCGTACACGTATTTGTTCATCAGGACCGGATCGCCCCGCTCTGTTGTCCCAAGATCCACCAGATGATCGTAATCCTCGCTGTCGTGGTTGATGATCTGATGGGTGTACCAGAACTCATGGAACAGTTCATTCCCAAGCACGGCCCTGATTTCCTTTTCCGTATTCTTTCTATGGAGACCGTTGGAGCAGATCAAAAGAATGTCCTTCTTTTCCACGCCCGCATCATATAATTCTTTTAAAATCAGTTTTATGGAAATTTTCCTGTGAGAGGTGGGCTGTTCTCCTCCCTTTACCCGATCAGGAAATACAATGGTTACTTTCGATCCCTTGTGAGCCAGTTTTGAAAGAGGCTCCATGCCCATAGGGTTTCGTAATGATTCAAGGGTCTTTTCCTCCAGCTGATCCTCAGGAATATAAGGCGGATCCGGTACTGTCTCCCCCGGAATAAATATATCCGCAGTATCGGGCAATGTGACGTTTACAGTTCCCTGTCCATACTCTAATGCTACATTCATCTTACACGTCTCCTTTTCTCCAATTTTTTCTAATGATTTAAGCCCTATTTTCCTAAATAGGCCCCTATGATCTCTAAATATTCCTCTGGATAAAATCCGATCTCCCCCTGGAATCTGGTCAGGGCGATCAGACCTCCGTCAATGACCGGAATGGAAGCCAGCATCTGTGCATTATCAGCCTTTAATCCACCGCCGTAGACAACTGGAAGTCCACCGGTCACTTCTTTGATGTAAGAGCCGATCCTGGCTATGAACTCTTTATCCGGCGGAGTTTTCCCCGGTCCAATGGCCCATACCGGTTCATAGGCGATGACGACTCTCCCAGTGTCCACACCAGATAATCCGGTCCCAAGCTGCTCCTTTAATACTTCCTGCCAGCGTGGCTGCTCTTCTGCGGTTTCCCCAATGCAGTAAAGCACGGACAGTCCTGCCTTAAGCGCCTGCTTAACCTCCTGATTCAGCAGGCGGTTAACCGCATGGGAGTCAGTCACTCCTGCTTCCGAAAGAATCCCTGCCTTGTCCCTTCGTTCCTCACAATGACCGATGATCGTGGTGGTACAGCCAATGGCTTTTGCCGCGTTTGCTGTGCGGTTCGTAGTAAAGGCCCCAAAATTTCCGCCGACTGCGGTATCCTCACGGAACACTCCCTGACAGCCGATGTTCACCGGGCTGTTTTCCCCCAAAGCACTTGCTGCTTGGATCAAATGGGCTTCAGGAAAATACATGGCAAACTCCACATCATCATTTTCATACTTCCTTAAAGCTTCCTGGGTGTTTGATACGATATAGCTTCCCCACTCCCGGATGGGCGCTATGGAATTCACGCCTCCATTTTCCCGGGGAATATCAAACCGCTTTAAATTTAAAAAAATATGCTTCATTTTCATTATCCTCCTTTTTTTATTTGTATTTCACTAATTTTATATATTTTCTTGAAAGTCTATGAAATCCCTCAATTCCGGACCGATCAGAGGACGGCACCATTTTACAAACTCATTGGTCACGTCGTTTCCCCGCTCGTTAATAAAGCTTTCCGGAATGGCTCTTTCATGAAGCATGACCTTTTCAATGGGAATCCGTTCCGCATGGATGCAGTATTCTCCATCCACTCTATCTTCCCGGATAAAGCCGATCATTACTCCGCCCTGTCCTTCCATAGCAGCTTTTAAGGCCTCCCTCCCTGCAAGTACAGCCTCCTCCCGGTCAACCGGGGACTGCCATGCAATGGAGGAACGTCCACAGATTCCAGGCTTTTCACTTCTGGCCTTAATATCCAGTTTCTGAATCACAAGATTGGCCAAATAGGCGCTTACATCTCCGTAATAGGTTGCCCGACCGGTCTTGTAGATCGGGGGAACCACCGGTTTTCCATCTTCCCCCTTTAAGCCTTCGCTGGCAACTACGACCACACCGCCCTTTTCTTCATGAAGCTTCTTTACATCCGCTAAAAATTCCTCTTCTTTAAACGGACGCTCCGGCAGGTAAATCAGATGGGGCGCATCTCCCGGCTTTTTGCGGGCAAGGGCTGAAGCTGCCGTGACCCAGCCTGCATTTCTTCCCATGGCCTCAATGACGCATACGTGGATGGGCAGGGATTTAACATCCATTCCGACCTCTGCAGTGGTAGCCGCAATGTATCTGGCCGCACTGCCAAATCCCGGGGTGTGATCGGTAATTGCAATATCATTGTCAATGGTCTTGGGGATCCCAACCACCGTAACCCCTGATTTTTTGCAGGCTTCATGAATCTTTCCGCAGGTATCCATGGTTCCATTGCCTCCATTAAGGAGCACATACCTGATGTGATATTTCTCAAATATGGCCGGCATGGCCTCATAATCCTCCTTCTCCAGGGCGTACCGAGAGGAGCCGATGGCCGTGGCAGGAGTTTCCAAAAGAAGCTTTATCCTTTCCTCCGGGATCTCCATGAGATCCATAAAATTCTCTTTTAATATCCCTTCGCTGCCTCCCAGAGCAGCATATACTTTATCAACCTTTTTGCTTTCCCTGGCCTCTTTGATCACGCCGTAAAGAGATGAATTGATCACCGCAGTAGGACCGCCTCCATGTACCACCAGAACATTGCCATTCATATGTTTGATCCACTCTCCTTTTCGTAAAATCATTTCACTGTATCAAACGGAATCCCACGGTCTTCCGTCCTTTTGCTAACAGCGTACCATATTCTCCTCCGAATTTGTGCAAATTTTACCCAAACGTTTGGGTTTTATGGTATACTGTTTTCATTGATCGTGGTTTATAATAACATTAAAGAAAATTCTTTTCCGGAGGTAGCCTATGACATTAAAGGAAATAGCGGAAGAAGCCGGCGTGTCCATTTCCACCGTATCCAGAGTCGTGAACAAAAACATTCCCGGCGCCGCCAGTAAAGAAGTTCAGGACCGGATATGGGAAATCGTCCGCCGGACCGGATACACCCCAAACCCCACAGCCCGCAGCTTGAAGCTTGGAGAAAATAAAGCTTCTTTGACCTCCTCCCGTTCCATTGCCTGCCTGTTTGCAAGAACAACGGATACGGTAACTGATTTATTTTTCTCCTCCCTTGCCAGGAGCATCGAGCAGGAAGCCTTTAAACGAAATTATGTTCTAAAATATTCCTTTTCTTCCTTTGATATCAGCCACCCCGGCACTTTCCGGCTGATCACGGACAACCACGTAGACGGCGTGGTCATTTTAGGGCGCTGTGACAAGCAGCTCCTCAGCCTTTTAAAAAAGTATTTCAACTGCCTGGCCTATACGGGTCTAAACAATCTGGAGGCTAAATACGATCAGATCATCTGTGACGGGCATCAGGCCGCCCTTGCTGCCACCAGCTATTTAACCGAACTTGGGCACAAGAAAATCGCATACATCGGAGAAACCAAATCTGAAAACCGCTATAACGGATACTGCGCCGGATTAAAGGCCGGAAGGCTTCCACTTATAAAGGAATATGTAGCCAACGTTTCCCTCTCCTCTGAGGGAGGATATCAGGGAGCAAAGTGCCTTTTAAAAGCAGGCTGTGATGCTACCGCTTATTTCTGCAGCAACGATATCACGGCCATCGGAGCCATGAAGGCCTTTCACGAATCCGGGCTTCGCATCCCCACGGATATCTCAGTCATCAGCATCGATGATATTGACACGGCACAGTACTTAACTCCCATGCTCACCACGGTCCATATCCCGGTTGAGGAGATGGGTCAGATGACGGCAAAGATCTTGATCGACCGCATCGAAGGCGGCCACCGTCTTCCTGTTAAGATTGACCTGCCGTTTTACATTGCTGTCCGTGACAGCTGTGCAGCTCCCAAACGGTGAAATTCAATTATGCACATAAGAAATAGCCGCCCTGCTCCTGACAAAGTAGACGGCTATTCTTAGTTAAACTATTCGCCAGGGCGGGGAGCCTTAACCTCCCTTGCTGACTGTCTTGTAAGTATATTATATGGCAATTATATATTAGTCGAACATGAAAAACCGCCCGCTGCCGGACGGTTTTTCATGTTTTTTCATAATTCGAATCATTCGATTAACAAGATTGTCTTTATTTCCCTTATCTCGTATTCAAATATTCCATGACCCCCATGTGAATCGTCCAAGCAACCCGGTCCTGATAATCCGAGTTATTCAAAAGAGCAGATTCCTTCCAATTGGTTAAAAAGCCGCATTCCACGATTACGATCGGGGTCCGCACATGTAAAAGAAGGTAGTAGTTATCATTGGGCTTTGCCAGCCTGGTATTTTTCTCACCCAGCACATAATCAAACCGGCTCTGTAAAATCTCAGCCAGCTCTTTTCCCTTATCAGATTTTTTATAGTAAAATACCTGTCCTCCGTATACATATTCCTCATGATAGCTGTTCTGGTGTATGCTGACGGTAAGTGACGGGCTTTCATCATTGATGATCTCACAACGCTTGCTCATGTCCGCCATCTTTTTTTTGCTGTCCCTTTCCGTATACAATCCGTTGTCATCTTCTCTGGTCAGAACCACTTTCACGTCAGAAGCTTCCAGATACTTTTTTAACCGGTATGCTATCTGCAAATTTATATCCTTTTCCAGGGTTCCGTCAATGCCGATCTTTCCCGGATCATTTCCTCCATGTCCCGCATCTATGACGACGACTGGCTTTTCTTTTCCGGGCTTTACACTGACTTCTGCCGTCATCTTTCCAGCCTGACTTGATACTACATATACCAACACCAGCAAAACCAGTGCCATGAGGGGTTCCCACTTCTTTAATTTCACATTTTCTACCTGATTCATCTTCTTAATGAATTATATATTTTTGTGAAATAAAAAAGAACTGCTCCCTGTGACTTTCCTGTCATTCTGAACTCAATACATTATAGTCTCTTGTCCCATCTTCAGTAATCCATTCCAGATATTGTGCCAGTATGCTGGGATATCCTTCCTCTTCCCACAGCTTATAACCGGCTTTCGCTTTGGCTTTATCCCGGATGTCTGTAACTCTACCCGCATAACAGGCTTCGTTAAGCTCTGCATAGACTTTTGCCATCTGTTCCTTCTGAGATTTGGTCAATCCGTTTAGTGTATCAAGCCTCTTGAACTCATCCTGGGCCTGATTGTAAAATACCTTGCTTAAAAACTTTTTCCCAAACTCATCGAAGTTCAAAAGATTTTTATCAGTGCTTCCTGTCTTTTTTGCCCATTCCTTCATATCCAATGGTTTAGTATGATATCGGAAGTTTCCGTCATCTCCATAATATAAGATTCCATATTGACAAGGCGGCGTGGATAAGGAGCTGGTCACAATCTCATAGATCCCGGTGTCGCTTCTGGACCTCATATGATGCTGCACATGAAGGTGACCGCTTAAAAACAAGGGGACATCCCAGCTTTCCAGCTGGTCAATTAGCTGTTCACTGTGTTCAATGGTGCAGTCTTGTAAGTAAACTTCACTTTCATCAAGAAGATTATGGTGGCCGACCGGGATCACGTTCATCCCGAGATTCCAGGCCTCCTCCATCTGCTCCTCAATCCAGTCATATGTATCATCCTTAATCATTCCTCCAACCAGATTTCTCGGTTCATACTGGCATGTATCAAGCATTAAGGCTCTGGTATAATCATTTACCTGATAAACATAGCTTAAGGAAGCGGGATCCCGGCTGACCGCCTCATTGTATCCGAAATCCTGGTAAATCTCCTCGAATTCTACCGCAGTTACATTATCCGCCCCCAAAAAGGTATCTCCTACAAATTGAGCTGCCTTAGAATTATTGATATCATGATTTCCGGGAATAACGATTACGGGAATTCCGGCTTCTTCAATTTTATCAAGCTTTTTTGCAAACTCTTTATGGCTTTCCTTTTCGCCTTCATAGGTCAAATCTCCGCTTAAGATAACAAGATCAGGCCGTTCCTTCTTAACCTCTTCCACAAAAGCATCCGTAATCTCCCAGATGTATTGCATCACCTTGCCGTCACCATGGTCTATACTGTATTGAAAACCCTTCTGAAAATCCGTCAAGTCCTTGGCCAAATAATGAATATCCGTGGCAACAATGATCTTGCAGCCACTGTCAAAGGCTTCTTCAGGAGGCTGTGAAGCCGGATCCTCCGAAGTTTGGGGGAATTCTTCTATGGTTGTCGGTTCAGTCCTCGTTGTTTCTGTCTCCTGCGGAGTTGTACTCTCTGCGCTGGTGCTTTCCGGCTCTGTTCCTTTGAACGAGCACCCTGCCAACATACATACCACGCCCAGCAATGCTGCCAATATGATCCTGTTTCTCATAACCTGACCTTCCTGTCTCTTACACGTCTTTCATTTACTTTTTATCTAGCCGAATTTCGTCCCACAAGTCTGACGGTTCAAATCCCAGCTTCCAGCAAGCCACACCTGCCAGGCCATACTGCTTTATTAAATCCATCTTAAGTCCTATGGAACGTTCTTCTTCCAGCCACAGCTTTTTAAGCCCTTCCTCCGACTGCAATTCTCCGTAATACTGGCCTAATTCCTCCTGCCAGTATAATTCCACTTTATTTTCGCTGACCCAATCCTTTGCACGGGCTATGCCCAAAGAGGATGAGGTAACCTTTCCGTCAGGTCCCTCAGTCCACACCCTTGTATAGAGGGGAATTCCATTGATTACTTTTTCCTTTGGCACCAGGGCCAGGGTATCCTTGATCCCGTTTTCCACATAGTTAATGGAAGCCACAGAACCGGCATCCCCGCCTGCATAATGTTCATCATATCCCATTATAATCACGTAATCAGCCACGATCCCCTGTTCTTTTCGGTTATAGAACTGATTGCCGGGGGCCGGAACATAATTATCCACGGATAAAACGATCCCCTTCTCACGGCAAGGTATGGAAAGTTCCCGTATGAACTGAACATAATGGACCCCTGCTTCTTCCTTGATCCCTTCAAAGTCCAGATTAATTCCATCAATACCGTACCGATCCACTTCCGACATAAGGCCGTCAATCAGCTTCCGTCTGATGGTGGTCTTTGACATCAGGATCTCCGTATTTACATCAGGGCTGAAATTATTGATGAGGGCCCAGACCTTTAAGCCCTTATCATGTGCTTTCTTTACATAATCCTCCTGAGCCAGGGATCGGAAGTTTCCTTCATTATCCGTAAGCTCAAACCAGGTTGGAGAAATGACATTGACCCCTTTTGTATTGGCGATCACGCTGTCAAAAGAACCATTTCCCTCAAGGGTTGTCATCTGGTGCCAGGCAAGACAAACCGGCTCGTCCATGGAAACATTGGTGTAGACCGGTGCTGCAAAGGTACTTTTAGGAACCTCACTGGTCACATCTCCCAGCCGTTTGCGTTCCACATAGCCTACAAATCCGTCTTCCGTCCGCACCTTATCCCACTTTTCCATAGAGTCCAGGACAGTGACCTGACTTCCTGGTGAAATCCATGTTACGATGGGACTTTTCACTCCGCCTTTTACCCTTACATTGCCCTTCTCGGAAACCTGTGCCGTTTGCTGGGCATCCCAGTTGTCATTTATAAAAATCCGCTTATGTTCAGCGCTGTCATAAGCGGTCACGCGTATATCCGTATAATTTGCCACCAGTCCGATGGACAAATAAACCCCGTTCTCATTCACCCAAATCAGGGGTTTCCCAGACATTCCGACCGTGGAATGATCCGCATAGACAATGGAGTCCGGCAGGGTATACACAAGGAGATTTTCATTGCTGTCCCAGTAAAACCGCTCATTCAACATATCATTCACCCACTCAATCGGGAGATAGGTTTGTTCCTGCAGGTAAAGCCCTTTTGCTTCCTGAAGATCCTCATTGAGATAAAGGGCCACTTCATCTCCCTTTACTCCCAGCAGTTCGGCTATATCTGCCTGTTCCTTTGAGGGAATATACCGTTCCAGAAACCGCACCCCGAAAAATATGGCGGTCACTAACAAAATCAATCCTAGCGCCGCAAGACCCGGCGCGGCTTTTTTCTTCATCTGTTTTCCTCCTGCTAATGGATCGTATCGTCTTTTGCCTGTGCTCATTATATCACAATTCTAATTTTTTGGAATTTACATTTTCATTACATTCCGTATCCCCTATTCCCACCCTGACGCACTGAAACAGCCAGCTTAAGGCTGAAGATGGCATCCCGCATGCGTCCCATTTGGCACTATCCAATATTTACCGGTAATAAACACGGTCGAATCTTATTTCCCGCAGTTTTCCGGTCTCTCCATCAGGAACAAAATCAGCCATATAAAAACTATCGTCCTCCCTTATTTCAAATATTTTATTCCAGTCTTTCTCAGGCAGTTCTTCTCCATCGATAATGATGGCAATTCCCTGATCCCTGTATTTTTTAAGTCCTGCCAGATACTGACCTTTCTCCGTCTGCACGTTCCTTTCCCTGGCTTCTTCTCTTTTCATCTGCATATACCCCGTCTGTTTCACATTTGTTACATAAGCCGGGGGAGGACCACAAGGGTTTTGCCGTGACACAATTCCTCCCCGCTATTTAAAAAAACTGCTGATAAAAGCCTATGATTTCACCGGTGACAGCAAACACATCTACTGAAACCGGAATTCGGGAGATGGGTATGTTAAGCCTCTTTTCCGCATTCTTTCTGGCTTCCTCGCTGCCAAACGACACGAGCGTCTTCCAGCTCTTTTCCGCTTTTTTTCCCTTTCTCTCAAACCCCAGAAACGCTTCCAGCTGCCACTCGGTTAAACTCCCGAGAACAAATTGCCTGTCACATCTTAAAAATTCTTCCAAGTTGCCTTCTCTTACGGTTCCGTAATCCACAATCACTGCCTGATAACCGGACTTTTTGCACAATAACAGCGTATCAATCCCCGCTCGTTCATAATAATCCGCTTCCAGTAACTGAAAACATCCAGCTTGGGACTGCTCCTTTGTGCACAGCTTTCTCATATTCTGAAAATCCTCATGGCTGTTCCATTCCAAGACAGCACACCGCTTCCTTAAGACTCCTCCTAAATATCCTGCTGTCATTACAGTAAAATGGGTCACCCCCACTCCTCTTCCGGTTCCTATGATCCCGATGACCTCCTGATTAGATGGCTTTTTACCGGAGTTTAAAAGCTTCCACACCTTTTTTGCCATTCCATTCATGAGGCGTTTATCCTTTCCCTATGGTACAGTTTTTGCCTGAAATCATCTGAAAAAACCAATCGCTAATCTGTTTTTTATATCTTCCTTTTCCTCTTTTCCTTATGCTTTTTATTTCTAAAATTTCTTCCAGAAGAGTCTTGTAAAAGTCTCCTGTTTCCGCATTTGTATCAAAAGGATCCGGAAAAAAAGGGGCCATTACGCAGCGGGAAGGGGCTGCCCCGTCAGGCAGCCTTATCCTGGTTGTCCTGGCTGCATGATTATAAACGATCCCATAGGAGTTATGGCCTTTCACAACATATTCCGCAGAGATATAGGCACTGTTTCTGCTCCAGCTGCTGTAATCGCATACCAATATCACTGCATCGGGACTACCCGCCAGTGCCTGTTCAACATGTTTACCGTAATCCAGAATACGGATTTGATAAGGCGGCTCTTTTAATTTCACCGCCGGCCCGTAATAAGGTTTCCAAATAAAACCCTGATACCTCATCAGGCCAAACTGGTCCCGCTTTGCGGCTGCATGGTCACCAAGCCCGATGCCCATACCGGAATCATTTTTTTCTTCAAATAAATTGGGATATCCGTGATTTCTAAGATAGACAGACAGGCCGATTCCAATATGAGTCGTTCCGGCCCCTGATTTGCTCCCTGCAAGAGCGATTATAAGAGATGACGATTGTAGACGGTCTTTTGCAGCCGTTCCCATGTTTTTAAGCTGTCCAAGCCTCTCACCCAGCTCTTGTGCTGATGAAAACCGTTCTTCCTTTTCCTTTTTCATACACCGTTTTATGACGGCCGCCAGATCGGCATCCATTGATGAAGCCGGTTTGTAGGGCAGTTTTGGAAATTCTCCTGTAAATAGAAAATGAATGATAGCACCAATGGCATATAGGTCTGTTCTTTCATCCAGTACTCCATCCTTTGAATACTGCTCCGGCGCCGCACATCCTACGGTTCCATACCGCTCTCCGGGCATATTTGCATCATCCACGGACGCGGCAAGTTCAAAGTCAATCAGTTTAACGATGTCATTGCACAATAACAGGTTTTTCGGCTGTAAATCTAAATGTAATATGGGGTTTGGTCCTGCGAGATGCAGGTAATTGATGATGCTGGTCAACTGGATTCCATATGAGATGGCCAGTTCCCGCGATAGATGGCCCTGTTTTTTCACAAGGTCAAATAAAGATTCTCCTTCCAGATACTCTTCGATTAAATAACTATAAAATTCGTCTTCCTCTACATCATAAATAATGGGAATTCCAGGATGGCGAAGTTCCTTAAGAACAAGTGCTTCATGCCTTAGACGTTCAAACGTTAGAAAGCTTTTGGGTACCCGCTTGATTGCCCGGTATTCCTCAAGCCCTAGATGAACCGCCAGAAAAACTGTCCCTGCCCGGCCGGTTCCCAAGATGCCGTATAGCTGATATTTGCCAAACAGAACGGCGCTTACTAAAAACACCTCCTTTTGTCTGTCCAATATCATCTCTTGGGGTATATTCTAATATATTCTTTTTAACTTTTCAACTATTTTTTTACAAAAACTTGAAGCCTCCTTAAAGCGCCTTACGAAGATTACGAAAAAATCGAATAAATCAATATTAAATTTATATCATATCCAAAAACAAAACCGGGAAATTCCAAAAATCAAATAAGATTCCCGGTTATTAGCATTCAAACCTTAAAATTATATAAATTTTTTCACATAGTAATTGCTTTTTCGCTATATTATATAGTATAGTTATGTTGAGGAAGTATGTAAACATTCATTCACCATTTTTAAAAGAACAGGAAGTGATCCTATGAAGATAGAACGTATTAACGAAAATCAAATTCGCTGTACGCTTACAAGCTTTGATTTAAGCGTCAGAAACTTAAATTTAGGCGAGCTTGCCTATGGCAGTGAAAAAGCCCGCAACCTGTTCCGCGAGATGATTCAGAAAGCCTCTAACGAAGTGGGATTCGAAGCAGAAGACATTCCTCTCATGGTAGAAGCAATTCCATTGTCCAACGAAAGTGTGATGTTAGTAATCACTAAAATCGAAGATCCGGAAGAATTAGATACAAGGTTTGCCAAATTTTCACCATCAGCCGACGAAGACTTAGATTCCATGCCAGGAGATCTGGCAAGCGAACTTTTGGAAGGTGCCGACGGACTGTTAAACTTATTAGGTATTGACAAGAAGGACGAACCTGAGACAGAAGAGCCAAAAGAGCAATCAAGCGCTTCCTCGATACGAATCTATTGTTTTCAAAGTCTGGATCAGATATCTGATGCTGCAAGGACTGTTGGTCAGGTTTACGATGGCGAGAACACATTATATAAAAAACCTGATACCAGACAGTATTATCTGGTGATCAGGAACACTCCTGACAAATCTCTGGATTTCAGCCGTGTCTGCAACCTGCTTGCAGAATATGGTTCCAAGATTCACCAGGACTACGCCTCCGAAGCGTACTACAGGGAACATTACGAGGTGTTGATTGAAGGCCACGCCCTTCAGTCTCTTGCAAAACTTTAATCCGTTCCTTTGTTCATAGTACTTCATCACAAATCAAAAATGAGGTTCGGCCCCTTAAAAGGGCCGAGCCTCATTTTTAAAATCCCAAAGCTTCTTCCAAAAAAAATGTAAAAATCAATTCGAACGTAGCATCCGTTTCCTTGCACGGGATCAATATCCAGTCATGGATCATCTTAGCCCCTTTTTTATAAATGATTTCCGTTCCCTTCAATTTTCCCGCCTTTTCCGCCAAAAGTTCGCAGTCCGGTGTTAGGATCTCATCTGTGCCGGAAAATATCAGGATCTGTCCCAGATGATCCCAGTTTCCATAAAGAGGTGAGACAAAGGGATGATCCGGTTCCAAAGGACCGCGGTAGCGGGCGCCGGCTTCTTTCAGCTCTTCTACAGGAAGAATAGGATCTGTTTTTTTCATGATCTTTATCTTCGGGTTGTTAAGAGCAATGTCCAGCCACGGGGAGACCACAGCAGTTCTCACCGGCATAGGTAAGTTCCCCATGTCCCGCAGTTCCTGTAAAAACGAGAGAGCCAGACCACCGCCGGAAAAATCCCCAAAAACGAAAAAATCATCTTCCGGATATTCTGCCGTCAGCCAGCTGTAAACCCGGACCAGATACCGGTGGACATCCAATGCCGTATATTCCGGAGCCAGAGGGCAGGAAGGCATGGTCACCTTTACCTGCTTTTCTATGGCAAAATACTCCGCTATTTCCCTGTAACGTTTAGACGGCTCCAGGCTATAGGCCCCTCCCGGCAGCATGAGGATATGGGCAGCCTTCGAATAGCTTCCGTTTATGGTGACTCCAGGAAAGCCGTCTACGTTCCAGGCTTTTACCCTTACCTTTTTCGTAAAACGTTCCTGGGTCAGCGTTCCCGTTCCTCTGGGCGGCTGGTCCAGTTCAAGAGCCATCTTTTTGTCCGCTTTTTTGAGCCTTGCAGAAAACCTTGCCATCTCCGTCTTCATGCTCATGATTTCCCCATCTCCCTTCTCTGTTTTCATATGTTACGATTCTTTGCATAATCTGTTTAGTTTTCTCATTTCATACAGAACAAACTGGCTGACAATGACCATTGAGGTAATATCCGCCACCGGCCCTGCATACAGAATTCCTTCCAGACCAAAAGAAAGAGGAAGGATAAGAATCAGCGGGATCAATAACAAAAGCTGACGCAGCATGGATAAAATGGAAGCCTTTAAAGGTTGTCCCGTCGACTGGAAATAACTGGTTGTCACAACCTGGAAACCGGCAGTAAAGATCCCCAGCATATACACCTTCAGGCAGCGGATTGCAAACTGGGTGAACTGCACATCCTCCGTCCCGAACAGGCTTAAGATCTGACTTGGGAACAACTGACAGGCCAGACAGCCCGTAAGTGCAACCGAGGTTGCTGCCACAGCCGCTGTAAGATAGGTCTTCCTCACACGCTTTGGCTGATTTGCTCCCTTATTAAAACCGAGAATAGGCTGGGAGCCGATGCCGATCCCAATACAGATGGAAATAAGGATCATTCCGATCTTGTTTACAACACCCATGGCGCTTAAGGCCACATCGCCGCCAATGTCCGTCTTGTTTCCATAATACACCAGGGAATTGTTCATGACAACCTGCAAAATGGTAGACGCCACCTGGGTGATGCCGCTTGAAATTCCAAGAGGCAAGGCCATCTTACAGATATCCCCATCAATGCGTAAGCTATTTTTATGTAAGCGCATATGCTTACCCTTGTATACAAAATACAGTACCAATACAACTGCGGAAATGATCTGGGAAGTAATGGTAGCAATGGCCGCTCCGGTCACGCCCCAATGAAATACGAAAATATAAATGGGATCCAAAACAGTATTTAAAGCAGCACCAACTAATATGGCATACATGGATAAGGCGGGACTTCCATCGGTCCTGGCCATATTGCTTAGTACCACGGAGAGCATGTTAAAAGGGGTGCCCAGTAATATGATAGAGGTGTACTGCCTTGCATATTCCATGGTATTGTCAGTCGCCCCAAAAATCCTTAACATAGGGGTCATAAGCGGGAATCCTACAGCCATAACGATCATACTGGCCGCCAAGGTCACCAGAAAAACAGTTCCAAGAGTCTTGTCCGCCACTTCCTCATTTCTTTCACCAAGTTTAATGGCTGCAAAGGCGCTTCCTCCCGCTCCTAAGAGGGTGGAAATGGCTAAAATGATTGTGACAATCGGAAATGCAATGGTGGTCGCAGCATTTCCCAAATACCCAACACCCTGACCGATAAAGATCTGGTCAACAATATTATAAATCGAATTCACCAACATGGCGACAATTGCCGGAAGTGCAAACTGCATCAGCAAATGCCCCACTGGTTTATATCCCAGGGGGTTCTCCCCCTGGTTTATCCTGCTTTGTTCCATATAATGTTCTATTCCTTTCCTCTCTGCTCTACGATATGATCGAGAGCATTGCAAGCCATGCGGATGAGCATTTGCTCCGCTGCATCGCGTTCCTCATTGGTAAACCCTTTTAATATAATATCCGCCCAATCATTTACGCTTTCCAAGGTCTTCCCCACAACAGCTGTGGCTTTTTCCGTAACGTAAATTCTCCGGATGCGTTTATCCTCCTGCGCCATTTCCGTCACAACATAGCCTTCTTCTTCCAGCTTTTTAACCGCACGGGTGGCAGTGGCCTTATCGTAATGGCCAAAAGAAGCCAGCTCATGCAGGCTCATGCCTGGCTTTTTAAAAATCTGCAATAAAAAAAACTGTTGTCCACAGCCTATCTGATAAGAAGATAATTGATTAGCAAAATACGCATTGTTAAGTCTCTGGATAATCGAGATATATTTCCCGATTTCCTTGTGCTCACTCATGTTTTCCACCTCCAAGCCTTTAGGACGGCATCTCATCTTTTTTAAAGATGATAAACAGCATAACATAAAGTGGTTGCATTCGCAACTTTTTTTTATTCATGCAATAAAAAGCGATACCGATTATGCAAAACCGGTACCGCTTATCATAATACTGTTTACTTTGTTTTAAAAATCTCACAGGTTTTCCTGCAGGCAGCCTCTGTAGCCGCGCAGCCGCCAAGAGAAGTTTCCCTTAATTCAAATGGGATCGAACGCCCCACCATCATCATGGTGTCCACCGTCTGATCAAACGGTATGAACTGCTCTACTCCTGATAAGGCCATCTCGGCACATACCAGTGCATTGGAAGCACCCAGAACATTCCGGCTCTGGCAAGGATACTCCACCAGACCGGCTACCGGATCACAGACCAGCCCCAAGAGATTCACGATTGCAGAGGAAGCCGCATCCATGCACTGCTTCGGCGTTCCGCCCATGATCTCCGCTGCAGCTGCTGCTGCCATTGCGGAAGCAGCACCAACCTCGGCCTGACAGCCAGCCTGTGCTCCAGCCACGGTTGCATTCCTCATAATCAGATAACCAACCGCACTTGCTGTAAAAAGGCCATCTATGATCTGTTCGTCATCTAAGGAAAACTCTTCTTCCAGAGCAAGCAACAGCCCTGGCAGCACCCCGGAACTTCCGGCTGTGGGCGCCGCCACAATAAGGCCCATGGAAGCATTTACTTCCAGAACAGCCAGAGAATAGGTAATTGCCTTTGACAGCATGCTTCCGCATATGGATTTTCCCGATCTCCTTCTGTTCCGAACCTTTGCAGCTTCTCCACCAATCAATCCGCCGATGGATGCCACAGGCTCATCTAACGGTTTATGACAGGATTCTTTCATAATCCTGTAAGCTTCCTTCATCCGGCTTATGGTCTCCTCCGGATCGGCACCAAACTCACTGGCTTCCCGTTGCCGCATCACTTCTGAAATCCGGCAGTGATTTTCCTCACACAATTTCAACAATTCACTTCCTGATATAAAGTCCATAAAAGCCTCCTAAACCTGAATAAGCATAACATCTTCCACTTTCGGGTGTTCCCGCAGCTTATCCAGCAATTCCTGTGGGATTTCCTCATCAGATTCAACCACAGAATAAGCAGTAGCACCTTTCTGTTCCCGGAACAGGCGCATGAAAGCAATATTTACATTGCGTTCACTTAAACTGGTAGCAATATAGGCCACCATGCCGGGATAGTCCAGGTGGCGTATAACCAGCGTGGAATATTCTCCTGTAAAGTCAACATCAATGCCGTTGATCCTTATAATTTTAACTTTACCGCCTCCTAATGAGACTCCCCGGACCGACATAGTCCCGCCCTGTTCCCCAGACACATGGATCTCTACTGTGTTTGGATGAACTTCTGTTTCCTTTTCATCAACGCCGAAAGAATACTCTAACCCGCATTCATCCGCCAGTTGGAAGGAATTCTTAATTCTCAGATCATAAGTCTCAAAACCTAGGATGCCGCCAAGAAGTGCACGGTCGGTTCCATGGCCTTTGTAGGTCTTTGCAAAAGAACCGTACAAAATAAACTCCACTTTTTGGATTGGCTCATTGAACATCTTTTTAACCAGAAGAGCAATCGCTACAGCCCCTGCAGTATGGGAGCTGGATGGCCCTACCATATTGGGGCCGATTACTTCAAAAATACTGATAGACGGCATAAACAGCCTTCTCCTTTCTCAGTCATCTTAACCTTTGTTATCCTTCTTAATATATTTATGGTAATACATATCAACCAGCGCACTGATCGCATTATCTCCGGATACGTTACATGCAGTTCCAAAGCTGTCCTGTGCAATATACATTGCCTGAAGAAGGCTGGCAATATCTCCCACTGCAGGAATTCCTACAATCGGGAAGAATGGAGTTGCCGTAAAGATAGAACCACCTGGAGCTCCCGGAGATGCAACTAAGGCTACTCCAAGTACACAGATAAACGGGAATAAGGTAAGGAATCCATGAGGCATGCCATAAATGAGCAGGGTAGCGGTCACACAGCAGGTAATTGTGATCATGGAACCTGCCATATGAATGTTAGCACACAGCGGAATTACGAAGTTACGGATTTCTTCTGATATACCATTGCTTTCCGCACATTTAATATTAACCGGAATGGTAGCAGCGGAAGACTGGGTACCAATTGCAGTTAAGTAGCCGGGTAACTGGTTCTTTAACATAGTAATTGGATTTCTTTTTGTCAATACGCCTGCTAAAGTAAAGGCCGCAAGCAGGTAGATTAAATGAAGCAGTATCACGATCACGAATACCTTCCAGAGTACGGACATAATCGCAAAGGTGGTTCCCTGATAAGTCATCTTAGCAAAAGTTCCGCAGATATACAAAGGAAGAAGGGGAATGATCACCCGGCCAAGTACCTTTGTAATGATCTCAGAAAAATCTTTGATCACATTATATAAGGTATCTCCGATCTCTTTTCCACGCATGGTACTGATGCATACTCCCAATACAAAGGCCAGTACAACAGCAGCTGTAGTTTCAAGTAACGGTGTGATGGCCAGGGAAAAATATCCGCTGATGGCCTTGTCACTAGCAGAAGCAACTTTCGCAACTACCTCTTCATTCACAAATGAAGGGAAAAACGTACTGGCTACCGCATAAGCTGCGCTGCCTGCAAGCAATGTGGAAGCATAGGAAATCGCTGCGGTGAATGCCAGCAGCTTTCCGGCTCCCTGGGACAGGTCCGCAATTCCCATCGTAACAAAAGCTACTACCATAAGCGGAATGATGAACATTAAAAACTGTTTAAATAAATCCGATACTGTAATTAATATCGAAGTTACAAAGCTGGGACAGTACATACCGATTAAAATACCAATAATAATAGCTATAATCAGCTTTGGAACTAGTCCCAGTTTCTTCTTACTCTTCTTACTTTCCTCCATATCAATACCTTCCTTTCATATGAATAAAATAAATTTTATTATATTCATTTATATGATGTAATTTATTTTATCACAAACGCTACAGAATTGCAATATTATTATGATTTTCTAATAATTAAACAAAAAAATCTGCAGGTTTTTTGTCATTTTGCACAAAAACCTACAGATTTTTACTTTATCTACCATTTTCACTGTATTAATGTTTATTCGCTCTTCTTTTCTCCATTTGCCCCCACATTCCGAATGTGCATGTAAACAGTGTTTTTAGAAATTCCAAGATAATCGGCTACTTTAACAACCGCATCTTTCATGGTAAAAACTCCCTGTTGATGCAGGGCATTAATGATTTCTTTGTTTTTAAGAGACGGAAGTATTCCTTCATCTGCCAATACGGTTTTCCGAACCTCCTGAACTCTGCTGAAAATTAATTCATCAATATTTTTTGCGAAAGTTTCAGTTTTAACCAGGGAGTGAGTGGATATTTCGGGGATATAGCTGGATAGGATCTCGGAAAAACCTGTATTTAAATAAAAATTGATACATAGAAGTCCGATAATCCTTTTCTCCTCCCCCCGCACTACAATGGTGGAGGATTTTAATGGTTCTCCATTTTTGTTCTTGGTAAAATAGGAAATATAACTTTTTTCACCATCTTTTTCAATCTCTTCCAGCATCTGAAGCGCCAGGTCCGTAATCGGCATCCCTTCCGTACGTCCTGTATGGTGTCCATTGATGATCTTAATTACGGAGTGTTCCGTATCCTCCAGACTATGTAGCACCATCTCATAGCCTCCCCCCAGATAATCAGCAAGTCCTTCCAACATAATCTTATAAGATTCCAGTATAATTCGGTCAATCAGTGTTAAGTGTACATTATAATCCTTCATTGTTCTCAGCCCCTACATTCATTTTTTAAGGAATAATGCAATATTTTCAAAAATTATAGCATGCTATAAAATATTTTTCAATAAAAAGATAGAATACTTAACAACAATGTAATTTATTACATTAAAAAAGTCCAGGCGACGCCTGCCTGGACTTTTTTCTTATTCCGGTTTTTTAACAATAAAAATGAGGAAAGACGCAAAATCCCCTGATTCTTTAAAAAGATGACTTCTGTCAATGGGAATACCGGCATACATAAGCTCGCTTCCATAGTATTCACCAGTCTCCTCCGACATGGTAACTTTATAAAGCATATCCTCGCAAAGGCCCTGGAGCTTCAGCCTCAGCCAGCCTGCATTGGCAGGATTCAAAACCTGATAATAAGCGGCGATTGCCTGTTCCAAATCTTCTGATACTGCCATCCATGCCGTGTCATTTCCTTCAAATGGACTTTTCAGCCTGTAAAATGTTCCCTGATGTAAAAGTTTCCGGTATTTTTTATAGCATGCAATCTGCTGCTTAACCGTCTCTATTTCCTCAGGAGTCAGATGGTTCAAATCCAGTTCATATCCAAAAGCCCCGAAAATCGCTGCATTTCCCCTGGAATCCAAAGGCGTAATTCTATGAACCTGATGGTTAGGAACTGCGGAGACATGGGCTCCGATGCTGGATATGGGATAAACCATGGTAGTCCCATACTGGATCTTTAACCGGTCCATGGCATCCGTATTATCACTGCACCATGCCTGCGGAGCAAAGTACAGCATTCCAGGGTCAAACCTGGCTCCTCCGCTGGCGCAGGATTCAAACAGGATCTCCGGAAAGTCTCTGGTGAGCCGGGTATATAGGTCATAGACTCCCAGGATAAATTTATGCATCACCATTCCCTGCCTGTCAGGGGAGGTTCCTCTGGAGAAGCATTCCGTCAGATATCGGTTCATATCCCACTTGATATAGGAGATTTTTGCATTAGCAATAATATCCTTTAACATACCGTAAACCGCATCAACAATTTCCTTTCTTGAAAAATCAAGGACATGCTGATTCCTGCTGGGTGTTTCATAACGGCCGGGAGCGGATAGGATCCAGTCTGGATGAGCCTCGTAAAAGCGGCTGTCTTTATTGACCATCTCCGGCTCGATCCACAGACCGAATTTTAGGCCCAGGGCCTCCACCTTTTCAGACAGTCCGGAAATTCCCTCCGGAAGCTTATTTCTGTTTACTTGCCAGTCACCTAAGCCCCTGTGGTCGTCACTTCGTTCACCAAACCAGCCGTCATCAAGAACAAACAGCTCCACGCCCGTTTCCTTCGCTTTTCTGGCAATATCGAGAATCTTTTCTTCGTTAAAATCCATATAAGTTGCTTCCCAGTTGTTCAAAAGCACTGGCCTTTCCCTGTCTCTCCAATACCCTCTCGCAAGCCGGGTCCTGTATAAACGGTGGAAAGTCTGACTCATAAAGGAAAGCCCCTGTTCCGAATAAACCATCACAAGCTCCGGAGTCTGAAACGACTCCCCCGCTTTCAAAGGCCATTCAAAGGTATCCGGATGGATTCCCATAAGAACACGGGTGGTATCATGGGTACAGACTTCCACCTGACCTAAGAAGCTTCCGCTGTATACAAGGCTAAAACCATATACCTGGCCGCTGTTCTCCGTTGTCTCTTTTCTTGCAAGCGCCAGGAATGGATTGTGCTCTGCGCTGCTGATCCCTCTCATACTGTAAATAGACTGGATTCCCTGTTCCAATGGACGCCTCTTTAAGTACCGCTCTCTGGACCATGCCCCGGAAAGCTGAATCATCTCATAATCACAATCCGGTAAGTCAACCGCTCCGCTCATGGCCGTCTTAAGGACGATCTCCTCCTTGCCATGATGATCAAAACGGGCATGCCTTGTAAGAACCGGCATCTCTTCATAGATCGTATAGGAAAGGATCAGCTCCGTATCCATCACATCATCATGAAGGGTGATCTCCAGGGTGGCGGCCTCCCGCTCCTCCTCCACATAGGTGGCCGGAAGAGGCTCTATGGAGCGCTTTCCCTCAAAGATACGGTGGGACACATAGGTAAAGTTTGTGATCCTGCTGCCATTCTCCTGCCTGATCATGCAGGCACCGTATCGGTAATCCCCTGTTCCATAGGCCGGATATTCCTGCTTGGTATATTGGAGACATAAGCTGACCGGCGCCGGGCAGCTTATGGCGGCATGGGCGCGCTCTCCTGTCTCAAGGAGATATGCATAGGACTCCCTGTCCGTAATCCGTTTCCCATAGTACAGATTTCCCAGCTGTCTATTGGCCATAATCTGAATGATATAACTTATGGACCGGTTATACAGGTGAAACTGTTTCGCTTGTTCATGATAAATGATAGACATAATTCATACTCCTTTTATAATTTTCCTCCGGATGTAGCAATTCCTTCTATAAACTGTTTCTGGAATATAAGATAAATGATAATCATTGGGATACAGGCCAGCAAGGATGCCGCCATAAGCTCCGGATAATTTGTTTCAAACTGTCCCTGCAGCTTTGCAAGGGCGGCAGATAAGGGCATGGTATTTTGCTCTGTGTTGACGACCAGAGGCCACATCAGCTCCTTAAACCCAAACAGCGCGGTAAAGATACCCAGAGCCACCATGGAGGATTTTGTAAGGGGTGCCATTACATAAAGAAAGGTCTGGCCGATATTGCAGCCGTCAAGCCTGGCCGCCTCCTCTAAGGAAGAGGGAAGCCCCATATAAGCCTGCCTTAACAAGAAGGTTCCAAAGGCTGTCACAAGTCCCGGAAAAAGCAGGCCAAAGGAGGTGTTTAACATTCCCAGCTTACTCACCATTAAGTATTGAGGAATAATAAAGATCTGGGATGGCACCATCATCTGGAACAAAACCAGGGAAAAGGCCAGATTCTTTCCCTTAAAGTGAAGGCGTCCAAAAGCATATCCTGCCATGGTTGCAGTAAGCACCGCACAAATGACCCGTTCTACAATCAGCATCAACGTATTCCAGTACAGCCTTAAAAAGTTCATTTTGCTTATGATGGATAAAAATGCTTCCTTTCTCCATACCGTAGGAAAAATGATGAACGGATTCATCTGAGTTGCCTCCGATGTGCTTTTAAAGGCGGTTAAAAACATCCACAAAAAGGGGACCAGCATGATGACAGACCCGATTGTAAGAATGAAGTAAACGATGGCTGATTTAATTTTTCTACTCTTATCCATAATTCTCCTCCCTAGCTGTAGTTCACCCATTTTTTCTGACAAATCATCTGAATCATTGTGATCAGAAGGATTACCATAAGAAGCAGCATGACAATGGAAGAGCCATATCCCTTGTTTCCTTCTATAAAAGAATACTTATAGAAAAGATACACCAGGGACTGGGTCTTTACCAGCGCCGGGTTGCTTCTTCCCATCATCATATAGATACTGTCAAACACCTGCATGGCCCCTATGACTCTGGTCACGGTCACAAAAAACATGGTGGGTGATATTAAGGGCAGTGTAATTGTAAAAAACTGGTTGATCCCGTTTGCCCCGTCAATCTGTGCTGCCTCATAATAGTCTCTGGGTATTTCCTGAAGGCCTGCAAAAAACAGTACCATATTATAACCGATCACAGACCAGATTCCTACGATGGTCACAGAGATAAATGCGATATTGGGATTGGAGATCCAGTTCACTCCGGAAAGTCCTATCCCCCGAAGCAGATGGTTAAGCAGTCCGAATTCCGAATTATAAAGCCATCTCCAAACCATAGCCACCGCTGCAGGAGCAGCTACCATTGGCAGGAAATAAATGGTCCTCCATATTGAGCGCCCCCGGATTTTCCCATTTAAAAAAACGGCTAACACAAGGGCAATCGCAATGGAAAACGGTACCTCTACCACCGCATATTTACATGTATTCCACAAAGCCTGCCATACAGCCCCATCACTAAAAAGCTGACCGTAATTGTCAAAGCCAATAAATACATTGCCTTTGCCAAAAGCCCCTGTTTTGAAAAAGCTCTGATAAATGGTCTGAAAAATAGGGATGATGTTTAATATAATAAGCCCTGCCATGGTCGGAAGCAAAAACATCCACCCCCATAAAAATTCACTTCTCTCCCGCCTTGATACCTTTGACTTTCTGTTCATGCAGACCCTCCGTATTTCTTTGTCAAGCGGATATTCCCAATCCGCTTCACCACTTGATTCGGTTAAAAAGGGGGAGGCGCTTTAAAAGCCTGCCTCCCCAGCTCTTCCTATTCTTGTGCCAGCATGGCATTCATTTCCTGAGCAATGTCCTTGCAGACATCCTCCACGCTCTTTGCTCCGGTCCATGCATCAATTAATTTTTCATGGCTCATATTGTTCCATGCAACCGTTGATTTAGAGTATGGCCTGATGACCAGGTCACTCATCATATCTAAATATGCCTGGAGGTTAAAGCCCTGATATGCCTTTATCCAGTTATCCGTTGTTCCTTCATAAGCAGAAATAACGATTCCAAGGTCAGACTGCTTCTGCTGAGCTTCCTTTGATCCCATGTATTCGATCAGCTTCCATGCTTCTTCAGGCATGCCGGTATTGGCGGAAGCCGCCCAGCCCAGTCCATTGTAAATGGATATCCTCTTTCCAGAGGCCGCATCTTTTGGAAGGTCTGCGATGTCACAGTTTGCCTTTACGTAATCATTATTGCAAAGCTCCGGAAGCATCCATGAGCCAGCCGTAATCATGGCTACCTTGCCGGCTTCAAACAAGGCTTCCTCTGTATTCTCTGCCATCACTTCATATGGAGGAGCATATCCTTCTTTCATCAGGTCCGTGATAAACGTTAAGGCCTTGATGGTTCCCGGCTGGTCAAATCCGGAAGATTTTTTATCATCGCTGATTACATAACCGCCCATATCATAAACGATATTGTTCCATCCTGCCTGGTCATTGGTAGGCCTTAAGGCAAATCCATACTGGCTTCCATCTGCTTTGGTCAGCTTTTTTGCTGCTTCTGCATAATCATCCCAGGTCCAATCCTTGTCGGGATAAGGGACTCCTGCTTCATCAAACATGGTTTTGTTGTACCAGAGAGCGATGGTATCAATATCCTTTGGCACTGCATACTGCTTTGTACCTTCCCAATTATAGATCTGCACAATGTCCTTAGGGAATTTATCCATTTCCAGTTTCTTGCTTTCCTTGATCCGGTCCGTTAGGTCCAGGAGCATCTCGTATTCGGAATACCTTGCGATCTCATTGGAATGCATCCAGAAAACATCGGGAAGAGAACCGCCGGTTGCTCCTGCCTCTAGCATGGTCCAGTACTGCTCCCATGGAGTTACCTGAATCTGTGTCTTAATTCCCGTTTCATTGGTAAAGTCCTTCATGATCTCTGTAAGTCCCGGCTCCTGGTTTTTATCCCAGATTGCAACCGTCAGAGTTCCCTGAGCAGCCGTATTTCCTGACTCACCGGAGCTTTCCGCAGCCTGTTTTGTTTCTCCTGCGCTTGCAGGAGCAGTTTCGTTCCCGGCCTTGCCTGCGCATCCAACCACTGCTGCTGCCATAACTGCCGCCATTGCTGCTGTTAACCACCATTTACGTTTCATTTTGCTACCTCCCTTTAATTAGTCAGTTTATATAGTTAAAACTGAATTTAAAACCATTTTTTGTACATTTTTCTTTGTCCAATCCTGATTATAAACCTTTTTTCATCTATATTACATAGACTAATGTGACAGGTACATGGCGTTTTGTTATATTTACCAAACCTCTTCTCTCATCTTCTTCCGATACTGGAGCGGGGACTCTCCCTCTGTCTGAAGGAAACTTTTACAAAATACCGAAGCATCATGAAAGCCGCAGGATAAACCGGTTTCCGTTATACTAAGGACCGTATCCTCCAGCAGACGCTTTGCCTCCATGATCCGGTAGGCTGTTAAATACTGCTTCGGAGAAATACCCTTATATTTCATAAATAGCCGGTACAGATAGGTCCTGTCGATTCCTACATATTTTGCTACATCTCCGATCTGGATGGGGTAGCTGTAATTATGGCGTATATATGTTTCCGCCCTGGACAGATAGCTCTGCTCATACTCTCCAACTTCCTTGCTGCGTTTTGGGAACCGGGAAAACAGCAGATAAAGAAACCCTGCTGTCTCATCCATATTGTGTTCCCCGCTTTCAAAGACGGTCACCAGCCGGTCCATATAGTCTCGCCATTCCTCACCACGATCAAAATGGTACACATATTCATTTTCCTCCTGTCGGTAATCGCTTAACAGCCTCTCCGCTTCAGTCCCTGCAAAAGCTGCCCAGGCATATTCCCAAGGCTCATCCTTATCCGCCTGATAATAAGTGACCTCCTGAGGCTTGATCAAAAATGCATCTCCTTCTTTTAAGGCATATTCCTCGCCTCCTGTCCGGTAGATCCCCTTTCCCCTAAATATCACATGCATCAGGTAATGCTTCCGGATCGCAGGTCCGAAAAAATGCCCTGACGCACACTGTTCACGACCGCAGTAATAAATGGTCAGCCCCCGTACCAATTGATTCATGTTTCACCCTCCATACAACAAAATGACAATTTTATGAAACAAACGTCCTATCTTTTTTTCTGCTGCAATTATACAATATCCTCATCAGACAGACAAGGAAAACAAGGAGGAAGGAACATGGTAAAAATAACTTTTATGGGGGCAGGGAGCACGATATTTGCAAGAAATGTCTTAGGCGACTGCATGTGCACTCCAATACTTCAGGACGCTGTGATCGCTCTTTACGATATTGATCAGGTGCGGCTTTCGGATTCGGAGCTTATTCTGAGTGCAATCAACAAAAATGTGAATAAAGGACGGGCTGATATCAAAACTTATCTGGGAGGG
>Ga0213824_1000295_pt1 | contig 42040 bp, 38 predicted proteins | sample MC6MC0906MG_FD_179892 | JGI IMG/M metagenome (GOLD analysis project Ga0213824, IMG submission 179892) | Enriched soil aggregate microbial communities from Iowa State University, Ames, United States - MC6-MC0906-MG | ecosystem: Environmental > Terrestrial > Soil > Unclassified | place: USA: Iowa...
GGTCAGCTGCTCTTGCACGGCTGCAACCACTTTCGGGTGCAGGTGGCCGGTGTTCAGTACTGCGATGCCGCCAGCGAAGTCGATCAGTTCGCGGCCTTCAACGTCGATCACGGTCGAGTTCTTCGCGCTTTCAACGAAGATCGGGTGGATCTGGCCAACGCCACGTGGGACGGCGGCGATACGACGTTGCATCAAGGATTCGTTGGTCTTGCTCATAATGCCCTCATTTGCGCCGATCAGCGGCGCTTTTATTCGGGGGTGGCTGGGAGTGCTCGCGAACAGTATTCGTTGATCGACTGCCGTGAACGCCCTGGCCACCAGGTGCTGCAATGTCAAAAAAGGCCAGCGAGACGTCGCTCTCGCGCCCCGCTGGCAGAGGTAAAACCTTTAGCGCATCAAACGCTGATGCACAGGTACTTGATCTCGAGGTAGTCCTCGATACCGTACTTGGAACCTTCACGGCCCAGGCCCGAAGCCTTGATGCCGCCGAACGGCGCGACTTCGTTGGAGATCAGGCCGGTGTTGATGCCGACCATGCCGTATTCCAGGGCCTCGGCAACACGGAACACACGGCTCATGTCACGGGCGTAGAAGTACGAGGCCAGGCCGAACTCGGTGTCGTTGGACATGGCGATGACTTCGGCTTCGTCTTTGAAGCGGAACAGCGGCGCCAGTGGGCCGAAGGTCTCTTCCTTGGCGACGGCAGCGCTCTTCGGCACGTCGACCAGGATGGTCGGCTCGAAGAAGTTGCCTTCGATCAGCTTGCCACCGGACAGCACCTTGGCGCCTTTGGAGACGGCGTCTTCGATGTGTTCCTGAACCTTGGCGACAGCCTTACCGTCGATCAGCGGGCCAGTGGTGGTGCCGTCTTCCAGGCCGTTACCGATCTTCAGCTTGGCCACAGCGGCTTTGAGCTTCTCGGCGAACGCGTCGTAAACGCCGTCCTGTACATAGATACGGTTGGCGCAAACGCAGGTCTGGCCGTTGTTGCGGTACTTGGAGATGATCGCGCCTTCAACCGCCTTGTCCAGGTCGGCATCGTCGAACACGATGAACGGGGCGTTGCCACCCAGCTCCAGGGAAACCTTCTTGATGTCCTTGGCGCATTCCTGCATCAGCTGGCGACCGATTTCGGTCGAGCCCGTGAACGACAGCTTGCGTACCAGGGAGTTGCCGGTCAGTTCGCCGCCAACTTCGCCAGCGCTGCCGGTCACCACGCTCAGCACGCCAGCCGGGATGCCGGCACGGGTAGCCAGCTCGACCAGAGCCAGGGCGGAGTACGGGGTTTGCGAAGCGGGCTTGAGCACCATGGTGCAACCAGCGGCCAGGGCCGGGCCGGCTTTACGGGTGATCATCGCGGCCGGGAAGTTCCACGGGGTGATGGCCGCGGTAACGCCGATCGGCTGCTTGATGACGATCAGGCGCTTGTCAGGCTGGTGGCCTGGGATGGTGTCGCCGTAAACGCGCTTGGCTTCTTCAGCGAACCACTCGATGAACGAGGCAGCGTAGGCGATTTCGCCCTTGGCTTCAGCCAGTGGCTTGCCTTGCTCGGTGGTCATCAGGCGAGCCAGGTCGTCCTGGTTTTCGATCATCAGTTCGAACCAGCGACGCAGCTTGGTCGAACGCTCTTTGGCGGTCAGTGCACGCCAGGCCGGCAGGGCCTTGTCGGCGGCTTCGATGGCGCGGCGGGTTTCCGCGGTGCCCATCTTTGGCACGGTACCGATGACTTCACCTGTGGCCGGGTTGGTCACATTGATGGTCTGGCCGCTGTCCGCATCCAGCCACTCACCGTTGATGAAGGCTTGCTGGCGGAACAACTGAGCGTCTTTGAGCTGCATGTCGGCTTCCCGAATTGTTGATTGTTGAAAAGCGCCCAAGGCAGGGCATCGAGCGTTTGAAATCTCAAACGAATGCTAAGCGGCTGCTGGGGTATAGGACAATAGGCTGTTCGAAAAAAAGAACGAATGGTTGAACACCCTGTCCGAAATCGCGCTGCTCTCTTCGCGGCTTGCCCGCGAAAGGCCCAGTACAGGTTAGACGAGTGAACTGAAAGAAATGTGAAGGGAGGACCGACGGCCCTCCCGAAGGGAAACGCTCAGAAGGCCTTGGCCAGGTCGATCACCAGCGCCCGGTAGCCGACACTGCCTGGCTGGCGGCTATGCACCTTCAGTTCCACCAGTACCTCCTGGGTACCACGGCGCACTTCATTGAGCACCGTGGTAGTGAGTTTCTCGGGGGTGAGGAAATTCACTGAAGCGGAATAGATGAACTGGGTATCGGTTTCCGGGCGGTAGGCCACCACCGACGTCACCGGGCTGTACCACTCATCGCCGCGCGCCTTGCCGTATTCCCACACCTGCTCGACCGTGCCCTTTGCCTCGTCGATCTTGTACTCCACTGCACGGCTATAGTTGCCGCTGAGCTTGGTCGGTGCAAAATCACGCCCCCAGCCATTGTCGAAGACGGTCAGCGTGCCTTTGCCGGTCAGCCAGGCAGTGTGCTGGGTCCAGGACCAGTCAAAGCCCTCGCCGGCAACGGGTGTGAGCACTTTGTCCTGCAGCCGCTGCGGCCACCCCTGCGGCGAGGCGAGAATCCACTTGACCGCCTTGTCACGGCCAATCTTCACAACGCCTTGATGGCGAGCTGAAACGATAATGCTGTCGTCATCGGCGTCGTAGTCGATCGCATTCACGTGCGCCCAGTTGCGCCCGGTGCCCACGCCCGGGGTGTCGCCGAACGGCAGGTTGCCTTCGGCCAACTCGTTGGCCAGCCGATCGTCCTGCTTCTGTACGCCAGCCGGCAGCTGGATGGCGGCCTTGCCCAGGGTTTCCAGCAGGTCACCGCGATATGGGTCGAGGATCTGGTTCAAGTCCCAGAAGTCCAGCACGTCACCGGCCTCGTTGACCTCGATGATGTGGTCGCGGATCGAACGCACGCGCTTGCCATCCGGGCGGCGATAGTCGCTGGTGCCGACACGCAGCAGGTAGGTACCGTTGGCCGTCTCGCGGATCTCGTGGGAGAAGTCGGCGAACTTGTCCGGCAGGCTGCGCTGCCAGATACGCCGGCCCAGCAGGTCGTACTTGGAATAGGTCTGGCCTTGGCCCCAGATCAGCTTGCCGTCGCGGGTCTGCTGGAAGCCCATGGTGCCACCCAGGCCGTCGCGGCGGTTGGAGTCGTGGATCTGCTCGATATCCAGGTACCAGCGCACGTCGCCGTTGCTGTCGGCAATCCAGTTGTTGCCAACTTGGTCCCACTCCGCCGCACCGCCCAGGCCATTCCATTTGAAGGCACGGCCACCGGGGATGTCACCCTGCAAATGGTTGAACAGGTACAGGCGATTTTCGAAGCCCGCCGCGACCTTGATCGGCTCCACCTCCGGCAACGCTGCAGTCTGTTTCGCCACCACCGGCAGGCGAACGGCCGGGGCATAGATCTGGTAGCGCTCGCGAATGCGCTCGCCGTCCAGCTTGTAGGTGACTTCCACCTGGTTGACGTAGTCCGGGTACAGCCCGAATACCGGGATGCCACCGTAGGTCCACAGCGAACGGTCGGATACGTCGTAGGCAATATCCACCCCGCGCTCACCGCGGCCCAGTACGCGCACATGGGCTGCACTTAAGGTGCGCCCTCCGTCGCGGATGATCGCGGTCAGCGGCGCCAGGCGGTACGGGTTGACCACGACATCGCCGAGCAACGCTTCATCACGCTCGGGGACCCTGGCAGTCAGGCAGGCGCCTTCAGGCAGTGCGGGGGTTTCGGTCTTGGCATTCATGGCAAAGCTCCTTGTGCTCAGAAGTCGTAACGGGCGGTGGCACCGAAGGTACGCGGGGTGCCGAGTACGCCGGCATAACCACCATTGGCGGAATTCCACAGGCTGGTGAAATAGGTCTTGTCGCCGGCGTTCTTCACCCACAGCGACAGGTCAACAACGCCATCGCCCTGATCGAGGCGCACGCCAGCGGAAAGGTTGACCAGCGCATAACTGGGGATCTGGCCGAAATCGGAATCGTCGATGGTGCCGACCGCCTTGGAACGGAAGGCGTAGCTGGCAGTGACGTACGGCTCGACGTGCTCGGTCAGTTGCCACTGGTACTGGCCGTTGAGGTTGGCGATGTACTTGGAGGCGCCGACCACCTGGTGGCCGGACAAGTCGCAGGTGGCGGTGGCATTGGCCAGGCTCACTTCCGGCGGGCACGGTGCGTCGTCGTACTCGGTGTAGCGCACGTCGTTCCACGAGCCGTTGAAGTTGACGGTGAGGCCACGAAGCGGCAGCGCCGTCGCTTCGAATTCCAGGCCCCGTGAGCGCACGCGCCCGGCGTTGGCCAGGTACTGCACGCGGTTGACCTGGTCGTACACGTTGGCCTGGTAGCCATGCACCTCGGCCCAGAACAGGTTGGCGTTGAGCTGCAGGCGCTCGTCGAACAAGGTGCTCTTGAGGCCGACTTCGGCGTTATTGACCCGCTCGGTACCGACCAGCAGCGAATCGGTGCCCAGCCGTGGCGCCGCGCCTACGGTAAGGTTGACGCCGCCGGACTTCTCGCCATGGGTCAGGGTGGCATAGCCCAGCAGCTGTTCGTTGAAGCGGTAGCTCAAGCCGAGCAGGCCCGAGGGGCTGAAGCTGTACTGGTTGAGGTCACCCGAATCGTAGGCGCCCACCCTGCCCTGGCGCGCCGTGGCCGCAGCGCCAGTCACGGCCGCGCCGCCGCTTGGCGCATCACGGGTCACCCAGGCACTCTTCTCTTCATAGGTGCCGCGGATGCCGGCGGTGAAGTCGAGGCGGTCGGTGACGTGCCAGGTGCCCTGGGCGAACAGCGCATAGCTGTCGGTATCGATGTGGCCGTCACCCAAGGTGTTGACGTTGTTCAGCGCGCCGGCCGGGGTGAGGTTCCAGATGTCAGCCTGTGGGCCGTAATAGGTGAAGGATTTATTGTCCAGGTCCTGCTTGAAGTAGTACGCACCCAGCACGTAGTCGAAGGCACCACCGGTGGGCGAGGCCAAGCGGATTTCCTGCGAGTACTGCTTGTCGCGCACCGACACCCCGGCACTGTAGAACACCGGCACGTCGAGGCCATCGTCGTTGCGCGGGGTGAAGTCCCACCAGCGGTAGGCGGTGATGGACGTCAGGGTGAAGTCGTTGGGCAGGGTCCAGTTGGCTTCTACCGAAGTACCGCCCTGGAACACCGTCACCTGCTGGTCGGCGTCGAAATTGACCTTGCGGTCCTTGCCCGACACCAGCGTGGCACCGGCCTGGGCGGCCAGGCTTTCATAGCGGTTGACGCCGTTGATGGTCGGCCCGGTGCTGTACAGGCTGAGGATGCCGTTGTTGGAGTCCTCTTCGTTGTACTCGCCGATCCAGCGCAGGTTGAAGGTTTCGCTGGGCTGGAACAGCAGCTGGGTGCGAAAGCCCTGGCGTTTGCCACCGTTGAGGTCATCGCCGTTGTGAATGTTCTTCACATAGCCATCGTCCTCGGTGCGGTAGGCGCTGATGCGCCCGGCCAGGGTCTCGCTGATCGGCCCGGAGAAACTGCCTTGCGTCTGCAGGTAGCCGTCTTCGCCGATGGACTGCTGGATGCTGCCCTCGCGGTGGAAGGTCGGTTTGCGCGAGGTGATGTTCAGCACGCCGGCCGTGGTGTTCTTGCCGAACAGCGTGCCTTGCGGCCCGCGCAGCACTTCCAGTTGCTCGACATCGAGCAGGTCGAACACCGCCATGCCGGGGCGGCCGAGGTAGACGTTGTCGAGGTAGATACCGACGCTACCCTCCAGGCCATCGCTGGCCGGGTTGTTGCCCAGGCCACGAATCGAGATGCTCGACTGGCGGGCATGCACATAGGCCACGTTGGTGCTGGGCACCAGCTGTTGCAGGTCCTGCACGCGGTAGATGCGCTGGGTTTCCAGGGTCTCGCTGTTCAGCACGCTGATCGGCGTGGGCACGCTCTGCGCGGTTTCTTCCCGGCGGCGGGCATTGACGGTGACGGTGCCGAGCTTGGCCTCCTGCTCCACAGCAGGGCTGGTGCTGACCGGCTCTTCGGCAAAGCTGCCATTGGCGGCTGCCAGCAGGACGCCAGCGGCCAAGGGTTGCAAGGTGAAACGCGACGCGCGCGCGGGCCAACGGGAAAGTCGGGACATGCAAATGCTCCTTGAGGCATTGGCCCTGGCGAGCATTTCCGTTAGCGGAACCGAATCGCGGTCAATCGGGCTTATATTCTTTTAAGTGATATAAATATGTTTAATTCATATTTTGTGGAATAAGTAACACCCTTTATAAGGGGGCTCACCCTCTTCATCAATTGCAATCGACCGAAAGTTTTCATGTAGAAAATGCATATCGACCTCCGCCAGCTCCGCCACTTCATCGCCCTTGTCGAGCACCGCAGTTTTGTCGCTGCGGCGGCTGCGGTGAACCTGTCGCAATCGGCCTTCAGCCGTAGCATCCAGACGCTGGAGCACAATATCGGTTGCCGCCTGGTCGACCGCGCCAGCAAGGAGCTCGCACCTACCCGCCAGGGCCTGATGGTGCTGGAGCATTCACGGCGGCTGGTGCACGGCGCGCATAACCTGGTCAACGAAATCCACCAGTTCAACGGCGCGACCACGGGCGTCGTGCGCTTCGGTTCCGGCCCTGCACCCGCAGGCGGTCTGGTGCCGCGGGCCGTGGCGCGCTTCGTTGCCGAGTACCCGGCGGCGCGCACGTGTTTTCAGGTGGATAACTGGCAAGCCTTGAACCGCAAGCTGGTTGCCGAGGAGATCGAGTTCTTCGTTGCCGACACCCGCCAGTTCGAGTCCGATCCGGATTACCACGTGCACAAGCTGGCACCGCAGCGTTGGCATTTTTGCTGCCGAGCCGGGCATCCGCTGACTGAACGCGCGCAGGTGAATGCACGGGATGTGTTCGATTACCCGCTGGCGACCACTTTCCGCCCACCGAACATCCGCAAGATCCTCAGCGACCTCAGCGGCAGGCAGGACTTTCTGCCGACGGTGGAATGCGAGCACGGCTATGCGCTGCTCAACGTGGTGATGCACTCGGACACCATCGGCATTGCCTGCAGCGCCAATCTGCGGCCGTATCAATCAGGCCTCGTGGCGCTGCAATTGGCAGACCTGGCACCGGAGCAGGAGGAGTCGTTCTATACCCGCTATGGGGTGGTGAGCCGCGTGGGGTATGGGTTGTCGCCGTTGGCGCAGGGGATGGTCAGGCAGTTGGTTGCCTGTGATGCCGATACCTGAGGGGCAAGCAGGGCTCTGGAAGCTGATCACATACCCTGTGGGAGCGGGCAAGCCCGACCCCACAGGGTTCTCCTTTAGCCTCAGCCTTTACGGGTTGTCCGGCTCAGTTGGCCATCCACGCCAACCGGCACCTCGCCAGCCAGTGTCACCCGGCGCACGATGCGCGGCTGGGTGCCGTAATCATCCACCGCATAATGCTGCGTCGCCCGGTTATCCCAGATCGCCACATCGCCCGCCTCCCAGCGCCAGCGCACGGTGTTTTCCAGGCGTGTCACATGCCCTTGCAGCACCGCGAAGAGGTGCTGCGAGTCGGCCAGCGAATAGCCTTTGATGCGTTTGACGAAATGCCCCAGCTGCAACGCCCGCTCGCCGCTGATCGGGTGTACCCGCACCACAGGGTGCTCGGTCTCGTACACCGTCGAAGTGAACACCTTGCGGTAACGCTCGAGCTTGGCCGGGTCGACATCCGGCTTGAGGCTCGCGTAGTCGTATTCGTTGCTGTGCACCGCCCACAGTTTGTCGGCCAGCTCGCGCAAGGGCTCGGGCAGTTCCTGGTAAGCCGCAGCAGTATTGGCCCAAACGGTATCGCCACCCGAGGTCGGGGCGACCACACTGCGCAGGATCGAAGCCTTGGGGTAGGCATCGACGAAGGTCACGTCGGTGTGCCAGGAGTTGGCCCGCTGGCCTTCGGCGCCGTCGAGCTGCAGCAGGTAGCTGGTGCCGTCGACCACCGGCACGGTGGGGTGCGCGACCGGCTCACCCAGCAGCTTGGCGAAGCCTTCCTGGCTTTGGTCGTCCAGGTGGGCCTGGCCACGGAAGAAGATCACCTTGTGCTGCACCAGGGCAGCCTGGATCGCTTCGACCGTGGCGCCATCGAGGTCGGCGGACAGTTTAACCCCGCGAATTTCCGCACCGATGCGGCCGGCGACAGGGTGGATATCGAGTTCAAGGGCTTGCGGCGGGGTGGCCAGTGCGGCGTTGCTCATGGTCGTGGTCCTTGCGGTCATTGTCGGGGGTGGGGTTCAGCGAGCGGCTTGTACCGCGTGTTCCTGCTGCAGCGCGGCATCGAGGAAGCGCGGCTCGATCCAGTCGGCAACCTGGAAGCCGCGGCGGATCAGGCGCTCCCGTGCGGCCAGGTCGACACCTTGCTGCAACTGGGCCACGAAGTCGGCGTCCAGGCGTGGGTCGAAGTAATGGGCAAGGTCTTCCTTGGCCAGGTCGTCGCTAAGGATGCTGCGCGGCCAGTTGGCGTTGTTCGCCACCAGGTCGACGAAAGCATCGCGGTTGTGTTCGTCGCGCAGCCAGTCGGTGGCCTGCTGCTGGGCATTGACCACGCGCTGGACCAGTTCGGGGTACTTGCGGATGAACTCGCCGGTGCCCAGCAACACCGCCTGGGTGCTGCCAGCGCCTTCCAGGTCGCGCGAGTTCACCGGCAACTCGACCAGCCCTCGCTCACGCAGTGACAGCAGGTTGGACAGGCCCCAGGTGGCGTCGATCTGCTTGGCGGCCAGTGCGGCGTTGGCCGCGTTGAAGTCCAGGTTGATCACTTTCAGGTCGCGCTCGGACAGCCCCTGGCTGGCCAGGGCGCTGGCAAACGACAGCTGGTTGGCAGTGCCGCGGAACACCGCCACGCGCTTGCCCTTGAGGTCGTGCAGGGTCTTGATGCCAGAGCCCGGCACCACGCCCAGGTAGCTTTTCACGCCACGCACCCCGGCAGACAGCACACGGGTGTCGAGGCCATTGGCCTTGCCGACGATGGCCGCCAGGTCCCCGAGGTAGGCGAAATCGGCCTGCCCGTTGGCCAGGGCTTCGTTGACCACCGGCCCTGCGCCCTTGAAGAAGTGCCAGTCGATGCGGATGCCATCCTGGGCGAATTCTTTCTCCAGCAATTGCTGATCGCGCAGCACATCGACCACGCCGCCGGCACTGTGCTTGCTGCCAGCGCTCAGGTCGGGCACGGCAATACGGATGCTTTCGGGCTTGGCCGATTCCGCCGCCTGGGCGCTGAGGGCAAAGAAACTGAACAACCCGAGGGCGGTAATCAGGTGGCGTAGTGGGGTTTTCATGGCAAGGCTCCTTGGCAGGCTGCCACCGACGATGGCCGGCGCTTTGGCCAGAAGCTAGTCAGGTCTGGTTAGAACCTACAAAGATCAAAACTTCATTTTTTAGTAACCAGAAGACATAAACCACTGAGTACGCGGCCCGCCGGCCAACTTGCGGGAAACGCATGGAAAATATGAGGAAAACGCAACGGGGTTAGGCTTCCGTATGCATCGTGTGCATGCTCTTATCTCTTGAAAACCACGTATGAGAATTTTTTATTCCATAAGTGCATAACCTTGAAACGCTTCGAGAGATGGCCGATGAATGGAATTCTGAGCAAGGGAGCGTGGCGTCTGATAGGGCCGCTGCGTAGCCCGTTCGCGGCACAAGGCCGTTCACTCCTCCTGCCGTGGTTGCTGCCGGCGCTGATTGTGCTGTTGTGGGTTGTGGCTAGCCGACAGCACTGGATGAGCGAGCAGATTCTGCCGGCGCCTTCGCTGGTCTGGCAGAGCGCGGTGGAATTCGGCTCCGGCGAACTCTGGGGGCACTTGTGGATAAGTTTGCAGCGCCTGTGGTGGGGGTTGCTGGTGGGGGTTGCCAGCGGCTTGCTGCTGGGTACCTGGCTGGGTACCTCGCGTAATGCGCAGACGCTGGTGCTGCCGACCTTCGTGGCGCTGGCGCAAATCCCCACCCTGGCGTGGATTCCACTGTTCATGCTGTTTTTCGGCATTGGTGAGCTGCTCAAGCTGGTGGTGCTGGTGAAGGCAGTGGTGGTACCGGTCACCCTGCACACCCTGGTCGGTGTACGTGATGCCCAGCCCAAGCTGCGCGAAGCCGCCGCCGCATTGCGCCTGCCGCGCCACCTGCTGTTCCTGCGCCTGTTGTTTCCGGCAGCCCTGCCCGCCTTCCTGACCGGCGTGCGCCTGGCCCTGGCCACCGGCTGGACCTCGCTGCTGGCGGTGGAACTGTTGGCTTCCAGCGAAGGGATCGGTTACCTGATGGTGTGGGGGCGGCAGCTGTTCATGCTCGACCTGGTGTTGCTGTGCATCCTGGTAATCGGCTTGGTTGGCGCACTGCTGGAGCGCGGCTTTTCAGCCCTGGAAACGCGCCTGCTGTACTGGCCGCAACCGGCCACCGGCGAACAACAGCGCGGGCCGGTGCCCAAGGGCTGGCAAAGCCTGTTGCTGCCAGCGGCCCTGCTGGCGCTGTGGCAGGCCAGCAGCAGCCTGGGCTGGGTCGACCAGAACATCCTCACCTCGCCGCTGGGGGTCGTGCACACGCTGCTCGCCGGCCTGGCCGATGGCTCGCTGCCCGAAGCCCTGTTGCTGAGCCTGCAACGCACCCTGACCGGCCTGGTGCTGGGCGGCGGCGCAGGCTTGCTGACGGGCCTGCTACTGGGCCTGTCCCAGCCTGCCGAGCGGGTGTTCGGGCCGAGCCTGTCGGCATTGCGCCAGGTGGCGCTGTTCGCCTGGGTACCCTTGCTCACCGCCTGGTTTGGCTTGGGCGAAGGCGCCAAGCACGTGTTTGTCGCCCTGGCCGCCTTCTTCCCGCTGCTGATCGCCACCCAGCGCGGTATCGCCAGCCTTTCGCCGCAACTGGGCGAAGCCGCCCGCACGCTGCGCTTGAACCTGTGGCAACGCCTGCGCCTGCTGGTGCTGCCTGGTGCGGCCCCGGCGATTTTTGCCGGCCTGCGCCTGTCGCTGATCTATGCCTGGCTGGGCACCATCGGTGCGGAATACTTCATGCCATCGGATGGCGGCATCGCCAGCCTGATGATTGGCGCACAGCAACTGTTTCGCATGGACCAGGTCATGGCCGCCATGCTCCTGATCGGCCTGGTCGGCGCCCTGCTCGGCACCCTCGGACAACGCCTCGAATCGCGCGCCACGCGCTGGAGAACCGCATGAACGCTTTCAACACTTCGCACCTGCTTGCGGCCAACCAAGCCGACACCACGCCCGCGCTGGTGAGCTTTGAGGGCGTCAGCAAGGTATTCAGCGTCGATGGCCAACCTTTCGAAGCCATCCGCCACTTCAACCTGGCAATCAACGAAGGCGAATTCATCGCCATCGTCGGCGCCTCCGGCTGCGGCAAGTCAACGCTGCTGCGCCTGCTGGTCGGGCTGGATACCGAATACAGCGGTAGCATCCTTGTCGACGGTCAGCCCGTGAGCGGTATCGGTGGCGAGCGCGGCATCGTGTTCCAGGAGCACCGCCTGTTTCCGTGGCTGACAGTGGAGCAGAATATCGCGCTGGGCCTGGTCAACGAGCCGCTGAGCCAGGGCGAACGTGCCCGCCGCGTGCATGAGTTCGTGCTGCTGGTGGGTCTGGTGGGGTTCGAATCGGCTTACCCGCATCAGCTTTCCGGCGGCATGGCGCAGCGTGTGGCGATCGCCCGTGGGTTGGTGGCCAGCCCGCGTATTCTGCTGCTGGACGAGCCATTCGGCGCACTCGATGCGTTGACCCGCCAGCAACTGCAGGATGAACTGCTGGCGATTCGCGAACGCGCCGGCATCACCACCTTGCTGGTGACCCACGATGCCGAGGAAGCGACCTACCTGGCTGACCGGGTGGTGGTGCTGGAGCCGCGCCCGGGGCGGATCAAGTCGGTGGTCGAGATCGACCTGCCGCACCCAAGGTTGCGCACGGGTGTGGCGCTGCACGGATTGCGCGAGAAGGTGCTGCACCAGATCACCGGTGACGGTGGTTACCTGCCGCCGCCGACGCGGCGGGTGGAAGGTCTGCGGCCGGAGCTGATTGCTCTGTGAGGGCTGCTGGCCCTATCGCCGGCAAGCCGGCGATATGGCCAGCAGAGTCAACCAAGCTCGCGCAGGTACGCCCAGGGGTAGATCCCCCGCTCATGCCCATCGCTGAACACCAATTGCACGCCATAACCTTGCGCTTCGATTCGTTCCACCCGCACATCGTCACGCACCACACTGATGCTCCCCAACAGCCTCGCTGCGCGGCACTGCGAGCAAGGGCAGGCACCGCGCAAACGAACATGGCTGATGCTGTGCTCGCCATCTTCCCACTGCAGCAGCAACTGCCCAGGCCCGCGCAGGTTGCGGATCGCCCCCGGCGCATTCATCAGGCCGCACCGCGCAATTGCGCCAAGGCAATGCGCACCGCCTTGCGCACTTCAGGGTCGCTATCGGCTTCGGCAGCCTGCAGCACCGGCAAGGCGCGCGCCTGGCCCAGCTCACCCAAGGCCAGGGCCGCCTCCTTACGCAGGTTGGCAATGCCATGCCCGAGCAACTCGCCAAGCGCGTCCAGGGCAGCGGCGTAACGCAGGCGGCCCAGTGAACGCGCCGCACGCAAACGGACCTGCCAGAAGCCATCGGCAAGCGCCGCCACCAGCGCCGGGCCGGCTTGGTCCTGGCCCACTTTGCCCAGGGTGGTCGCGGCCTCTTCGCGCACTTGCCAGGCCTCATCGCGCAACGCCGCCACCAACGCCGGCAGCACCGCACCGTCACGCGCCAGGCCCAGGGCGCCAATCGCCGCGCGGCGAACTTCAGTGTCCGGCTCGACCTCAGCCAGTCTGGCCAGCGCCGGCAACGCAGGCTGGTGCTTGAGCCAGCCAAGAATACCCACCGCCTCACGCCGCACGGCCGCATCCTCATCCGCCAGAGCCAGCAGCGCAGGCGCGGCGGCATCTTCAAGGCGCAGCTCGCGCAAGGCCCGCAGGGCACTGGCGCGCACGAAGGCATCGGCGTGCTTGGCCCACGGCAAGATCAGCTGGCCGGCTTCCAGGCTCTTGAGCTCGCTGAGGCTCTGCGCGGCGGCCTGGCGAACCGCCTCGGCGGCATCGGCCAGCGCAGCGCACAGGGCCTGCACCACCTCGGGTTCCTCCCAGGCTTCAAGCAGCCGTGCGGCTTCAGTGCGCACGTCGTCGGCCGTATCCACCAGCAATGCATCGGTGAGCCACGGCAAGCCTTCCGGGTCTTCCAGGTCGGCCAGCGCGATGAGGGCAATGCGCCGCACGCCTGCGTCGGCGGCCTCAAGGCGAGGCAGCAGGGCTTGGATGTCGGGGTTGTCGGTGTATCGTTCAGTCATAGCGCGATCCGTAGCGGTGGGTGGTCAGCGTCCGGCAGGCCCAGCGGGGTCAGGCGCGGCAGTTCGCGGCCCTCTTCGTGGCGTAGCAGGGCCAGGCAGTGACGCTTGAAGTGGGTGAATGCTGGGCTGGTCAGCAAGCTGGCGCAGCGCGGGCGTGGGAAGTCCAGGTGCAGGTCTTCGATGAAGCGCCCGGGGCGCGGGCTCATCACCAGGATGCGGTCGGCCAGGAACAAGGCTTCATCGATGTCGTGGGTGACGAACACCACGGTGGTGTGGATGCGTGCCCAGATATCCAGCAGCAACTCCTGCATCCGCGCGCGGGTTTGCGCATCGAGGGCGCCGAAGGGTTCGTCCATGAGCAACAGGCGCGGGCGGTTGATCAGCACTCGGGCAATTTCGGCACGTTGTTGCATACCGCCGGAAAGCTGGCTCGGCCAGCGCCCGGCAAAGTCGGCCAGGCCCACCAGTTGCAGCATTTCACGCGCCTGGCGCTGCCGTTCAGCCTTGCCCACGCCTTGCATCTTCAGGCCGAAGGCGACGTTGTCGAGCACGCTGCGCCAAGGCAGCAGGGTGTGATGCTGGAACACCATGCCACGCTGCGGCGACGGCCCGTCGATCGTCTGGTCGTCCACCGTCAGCTGGCCCGCGCAGGGGATCAGGTGCCCGGCCAACGCACCGAGCAAGGTGGACTTGCCGCAACCGGACGGCCCGAGGATACAGACGAACTCACCCGGGGCGACGGTAAAGTCCAGGCGCTGTACTGCTTCAAAGGCTTCGGCGCCCTCCCCCAGGCGTATCGACAAGCCACACCCTTCGATGCGCCCAGGTTCCGGCGCCGGTTGATAACTGCTCATCAGCCAGCCCTCTGCGTGCGGTACCAAGGCGTAGCCAGCGCGCCGAGGCGCTTGACCAGGGCGCTGCTGCCCATGCCCAGCACGCCGATCAGCAGCATGCCGACAATGATGTCCGGGTAGTTCTGCAAGGTGTACGACTCCCAGGTGTAATAGCCGATGCCAAACTGCCCGGCGATCATCTCGGCGGTGACCAGGCAGAACCACGAGGTACCCATGCCGATGGCAAGGCCGGTGACGATGCTCGGCAACGCCCCCGGTAGTACCACTTCACCGAGGATCGCCCAGCGCCTGGCACCCAGGCTGCGCGCCGAGGCCACCAGGCGCGGGTCGACCGCTTCCGCGCCATGCACGGTGTTGAGCAAGATCGGGAACAGCGCGCCGGTGAAGGTGATGAACACCATCGACAACTCCGACGACGGGAACATCAGGATCGCCAACGGTATCCAGGCCACTGCGGGGATCGGCCGCAGCACTTCCAGCGGCGGCAGCAGCGTGTCTTCGGCCCATTTCGAGCGGCCGATCAGCAGCCCCAGGCTCACGCCCAGCAGCGCCGCCACGGCATAACCGGCAAACACCCGCGACAGGCTGCTGCCCAGGTGCGCCAGCACGGCACTGGAGGTCAGCAACTGCCAGGCTGCATCCAGCACCGCCCTGGGCGTAGGCACGTAGGTGAAGGTAAACAGCCCCAGGTCCAGCCTGGCGCTGGCGGCCACATGCCAGAAGAGCAGGCAGGCCAGCAAGGACGCCAGGCGCACGGGCCAGCGTTTGAGGTCGCGGGTCATCACGGTTTCTCCCGATCAGCGCTGGGCCACCAGCTTCTGGTTGGCGCTGACGAAGTCCAGCGCTTCACCGCCATGGGCCTTGGCGTACTGTTCGGCCTGGTCCTTGAGCAGGAACGCGGCCAGTTCGCCCTTGCCGTTGCGCACGAACCAGGCCTGGTTGGCCAGCAGTTTGATGCCGCTGTCGGCTGCCTGGGCGTAGATGGCGCGGATGTCCTTGCCCTCTTGCTCCAGTTGCGCCAAGGCACCGAGGGCAGCTTCTGGGGAGGCGTAGTGGCGCACCTTGTCCTCACCGCGCACCCAGATCTGCGCCAGGCGGCCGAAATCGGTGATCGGTTTGCCGGTCAGCGCATCAACCGCCTTGAGCGGCAGCGGTTTGTAGTTGTTCAGCGCCTTGTCGTAGTCCTCGCCGGCCTGCTTGAAGGCGGCGCGGATGTATTGGTCATCGATGAACTGCTGGGTGTCGAGGCCACGGTCGGTCTTCTTCAGCAGCTTGAGGGTATCGATGGACGTGGCGACGGCCTTGCGGTACTCGGGCTTCCAGGTCAGGTCGCGGGTCTGCAAGCCCAGCGGGCCGTGGAACAGGTAGTTGACCTCGGCTTCGATGCCGGTGACCTTCTCGATCAGCTCGCTGTACTTCTCGGGCTCGGCGGCAATCAGGCGGTCAGCTTCAAGGCTGGCACGCAGGTAGGCGGTGACCACTTCGGGGTATTGCTTCGCGTAGTCGGCATCGACCAGGGCGCCGTGGAAGGTCGGTGCGTTGGCCTGGGCGCCATCGTAGATCTTGCGGGCGAACCCACGGTTGGGGAACAACTCGGCGAACGGCACGAAGTCGGCGTGCGCTTCGATGCGGTTACTGCGCAAGGCGGAGCCGGCAATTTCAGGGGCCTGGGCGATGATCCGCACGTCTTTCTGCGGGTCCCAGCCTTGTGCGGCCACGGCGCGCAACAGCATGCCGTGTGCGGTGGAGGCGAACGGCACGGAAATGGTCTTGCCCTTGAGTTCGCTCAGCGACTGCACGGCAGAGGCCGCCGGTACTACGATGCCGTTGCCGCTGCCCTGCACGCTGCCGGACAGCACGCTGATGAACAGGCTGCGCTTGCCAGCGTCCAGGTGGGCGACGCCGTTGAACGAACCGGGGAAGTCGGCCATGGCGCCGAAGTCGAGCTTGCCGGCGACCATCTCGTTGGTCAGCGGCGCGCCGCTGGTGAAGTTCTTCCACTCGATCTGGTAGTGCGCGTCTTTGTACTTGCCGTCATGCGGCAGGTACTTTTCCAACAGGCCCAGTTCGCGAATCAGCAGGCCGCCGGTGGCGCAGTTGATGGTGGTGTCCTGGGTGCCGATGGCGACCCGGATGGTTTCGGCGCTGGCATTCAGACCAGCGAGCGCCAGCGCGAGGCTGGCCACGGTTACTACAAGGCGCATGGGTATTTCCCCTCGAATCGTTTTAGCTATTGGAGTCGTCTCCGCCACCAGGCTTGGGTGGTGGGAAACGAGGGGCATTGCAGGAGGGCGTCCGGTGGTTCGCCGGATGGCAGGTGGTTCAGCGCAGCAGGTACGGGATGTCGACTTTCACCGCACCGGTGGGGCAATCCTTTTCGCAGGGCATGCAGTACCAGCACTCGTCGAAGGCCATGTAGGCCTTCTGCGTGGCCGGGTTGATGGCCAGCAAGTCCATGGGGCAGACCTCGACACACACGGTGCAGCCCTTTTCGGCGATGCACTTGTCTTCGTCGATGGTTACCGGGGCGCTGCTGCGGAAGAAGATCTCTTGCGGCTGGTAGGCCATGTCACGGTTTCCTTGGGGCCTTTGGCCCTCGGTTTATGATCAGGCGGCATCCGCCTTGACCCGTAGCCGGTCGTAAGCGGTCTGCTCCTCGGCATCCAGGGCAATCAGGTAGGGTTCGACGGCTTTCTTGAAGCTGGTCATCTCGCCGTCCTCGCCCTTCTTCAGGTGGCAATGGCAGAACCACTCGCCATCGTTGCGTTCGGGGAAGTCGACCCGGTGGTGGTACAGGCCCCAACGGCTTTCTTCGCGGAACAGCGAAGCACGCGCAGCCATTTCGGCGCAGTCACGGATCACCGCCACCTCCATCGCGCGCATCAACTCATGGGGGTTGTTGGCTTTCATCTGATCAAGATCACGCTCGATCTCGGCAAAGCGCGTCAGGCCGATCTGCATTTTCTTGGTCACCTTGGGTGGCTGCAGGTAGTCGTTGACCATGCGCCGCAGCTTGTACTCGACCTGCGCCGGCGCAAGGCCGTGCTCGCGGTGCAACGGCGCGAACACGCGCTCACGCTCGCGCTCGACCTGGGCGACATCGACTTCGGCCAGCTCGCGCCCGGCCACATACTGCGCAGCGTTCACACCGGCGAACCAGCCGTAGGCGAAGGCACCCAGCATGTAATTGTGCGGCACCGCGGCCATGTCGCCCGCGGCATACAGGCCTTTGACGCTGGTCTCGGCCTTCTCGTTGACCCACACCCCCGACGCCGAGTGCCCCGAGCAAAAACCGATTTCGGAGATGTGCATCTCGACCATGTGCTGACGGTAGTCGGTGCCGCGCCCGGCATGGAACTGGCCACGGCTAGGGCGTTCGTTGCTGTGCAGGATCTCTTCGATATTCTGGATGGTCTCCTCGGCCAGGTGGTCGAGTTTGAGAAACACCGGGCCATTGCCGCCCTCGAGTTCCTGGTGGAACTCCCACATCATCTGCCCGCTCCAGTAGTCGCATTCGATGAAGCGCTCGCCCTTGCTGTTGGCGGTATACCCGCCCAGCGGGCCGGTCACGTAGGCACAGGCCGGGCCGTTGTAGTCCTTGATCAGCGGGTTGATCTGGAAGCACTCGAGGTTGGCCAGCTCGGCACCTGCATGGTAAGCCATGGCATAACCGTCGCCGGCGTTGGTGGGGTTCTCGTAGGTACCCATCAAATAGCCCGACGACGGCAGGCCCAGGCGCCCGGCGGCACCGCAGGCCAAGATCACCGCCTTGGCGCGGACCACGCGAAACTCGCCGCTGCGGCAATCGAAGCCAAGCACGCCGGCGGCGGCGCCTTCACCATCGAGCAGTACACGGGTGCAGACCATGCGGTTGCTGATCTCGACCCGGGCACGCTTGAGCTGGCGGTAGAGCACCTTCTTGATGTCGTGACCTTCGGGCATGGGCAGCACGTAAGCGCCCATGTGGTGGACCTTCTTTACCGCATAGTCGCCGGTCTCGTCCTTCTCGAACTTCACGCCCCAACGGTCGAGCTGCTCGATGGTTTCGAAACTGTGGGTGGCGTAGGCATACACGGCGGCCTGGTTGACGATGCCGTCGTTGGCCACGGTGATTTCCTTGGTGTACTGCTCGGGCGTGGCGTGGCCGGGGATGATGGCATTGTTCAGGCCGTCCATGCCCATGCTGATGGCGCCGCTGCGCTTGACGTTGGCCTTGTCCAGCAGCAGGACGCGCAGGCTTTTGTCCTGCTCCTTGGCCTTGATCGCCGCCATCGGGCCGGCGGTGCCGCCGCCGATGACGATGATGTCGTAATCCTGGGTCTCGATGCTCATGCCTTGCCCCCCTTCTGGCGGTCGATACGCAGGCGGTACTGGAACGCATCGCCGCGGTAGTACAGGTGTTCGAAGTCCAGCGGTGTGCCGTCGGCAGCATGGGTCAGGCGCTCGATGCGCATGATCGGCGAGCCCTCCTCCACGCCCAGCGCCTGGGTCAGGTCGCTGTCGGCCAGCACCGCATCGATGGCCAGGTCGGCGTGGCCGAGGGCGATGCCACAGTCGTTTTCCAGCAGCAGGAAGATGTCGCGGGTGACCAGGTCGGCCTTTTCCAGTTTTTCGCCCACGGCTTTAGGCAACCAGGTGATTTCCAGTGACACCGGTTCACGGTTGATCAGGCGCACCCGGCGAATCTCGGTGACCAGGCTGCCCTCTTCAACCTGCAACCGCGCCGCCACCAGCGCATTGGCCGGCACATGGCGCAAGCTGCGCAGGCGGTTGATCACCTCGTAACCCATCTGCGTCATCGATTCGCCCAGGCCCTGAAGCGTGCTGACGTTCTGAAACGCCTTGGGCTTGGCGACGAAGGTGCCCTTGCCATGGATCTTGAAAATCAGCCCTTCTTTCTGCAGGTCGCCCAAGGCCTGACGCACGGTGATTCGGCTGACGTCGAACGCCTTGCCCAGTTCGCTTTCCGAAGGCATGCGGCTGTGCGGCGCGTAAGTGCCGTCGAGGATCCGCTCGCGCAGCAGTTCCTTGAGCTGGGTGTAGAGCGGTACCGGAGAAAGGGGGAGCAGTTCGGCCATGAGTCTCTTCACTGAATGATGACTTGTTATAACAAGTTGTGACCAGAGAATAGCCAGCATAAGAAACGGCAGTGAAATACTGTTATTGCATATGGATAGACAGGTTTGCGTGGGCCGCCCCGAGCTCTTCGCGAGTAACCCCGCCCCTACAGGACCAGTGGAGCCCCTGTGGAAGCCGGTTCACCCACAAAGAGCCCCACCCGGACAACCCGGAAAAATGTCCGAAGATCAAGGCGATGGACGCCACCGAAACAGATGGGTATCATGCGTTCGCGTTGCACTCGTAGCTCAGCTGGATAGAGTACTGCCCTCCGAAGGCAGGGGTCGTGGGTTCGAATCCCGCCGAGTGCGCCATATCAAAAAGCCCTGGGCCTGTGCCCGGGGCTTTTTCGTTTGTGCGGTGCATCGCGTTTCTGGCACTGCCGTGCCATGGGTCATTGGTGTTAGCGTGGGCACCTTCCCGTTTTTCGACGGGTACCCCTTAACCATGATTCGCGAAGGAATGCGCGCCCCATGCATTTGAAGAAACTCACCGCCACTACTCTGCTGCTGGCCAGCATCGGCCTGTTCATCCAGCCGGCCCAGGCCAACCTCACCCAGCAGCAATCCGCTAGCATCGTCAAAGCCTTCGACGGCTCCAATCCAAGCGATTTCAAACAGTTCCTCGGCACGCTCAAAGGCAGCGAACAGGCCAAGGTCGACAACCTTGGCGCGACCCTCGACGCCTACCTGGCTGGCAAGACGCTCGACGCCGAGCAGCAGAACGAAATCAACCGCCTGCTCGGCCTGTACACCCGTATCAAATATGGCAAGGCGGCGACCGAAACCCTTCGCGAACTGGTGGCCATCCCCACCTTCAGCGTCGACGGCGTGCCACAGCACGAGAACCCCGAGTTCCTGAAGATCGCCGACAAGATCAAGGCGCTGGCCGAGGGCTTCGGCCTGGCCTTCCGCAACGTCGACAACCGTGTCTATGAAATCTCGCTGGGGGCCGGCCAGGAAGTGGTCGGCATCCATGCCCACGCCGACGTCGTGCCGGTCAATCCGGACAACTGGAAGCTGGCCGATGGCACCAAGCTCGACCCGTTCAAGGTCACCCTGGTGGGCGACCGCATGTATGGCCGCGGCACCGAGGACGACAAGAACGGCATCGTCGTCGCGCTGTACGCGCTGAAGGTGGCGAAAGACGAAAACCTGCCACTGGCCCGGCAGTTCAAGCTGCTGATCGACACCACCGAAGAAACCAGCGGCGACGCCATTCCCTACTACTTCGAACGCAACCCCACGCCTGCCTACAACCTGGCGCTCGACGGCGGCTACCCGGTGGTGATCGCGGAAAAAGGTTACGGCACGGTCATGGCCAGCTTCAGCAAGCGCCCGGGCAGCGGAAAGGGCGCAGAGATCCTCAACCTTACCGGCGGCTTGGCCACCAACCAGATTCCCACCACCTCGGTGGCGACCCTGGTCGGCGACAACCCGGCGCAACTGGCCAAGCAGCTTGAAAAGGCCGGCGCCGCGTATGTGAAGGCCAATGGCGGCGACTTCAGCATCGCGGCCAAGGTCAACGGCAAGCAGGTGCTGCTCACCGTCACCGGCGTCTCGGCCCACTCGTCCGAACCCGAGTCCGGGGTCAACCCGGTGGCGCGCATGCTCGGCTTCATCAATGGCCTCGGCCAGCAGGTGCCGCTCAAGCACAACCACTTCACCGATGCCGCCCGTTACGCCGCCGACAACTGGGGCCTGGACTACCTGGGCAAGAAGCTCGGGGTGGATTTCAAGGATGCGTTCATGGGCCCGATGACCGCATCGCTGACTTTTGTCGGCGTGGATGAAAAAGGCCTGAAGCTGGCGGTCAACCTGCGCATCCCCAAAGGCAAGCCGCTGGCGACGATCAAGGACGAGTTGGCCGACAAGTTGGGTAAGTGGACCCACCAGAGCCACACTTCGGTCGCCTTCGACTACAGCCTGGACGAACCGATGTACCGCAACCCCGAAGGCGAGTGGGTCAAGGCGCTGCTCGATGTGGCCAGCGAAAACCTGGGCATGAAGCACGCGTTCGGCACGTCGGCCGGCGCCACCTCGGTGCATGACTTGCCCAACGGCGTACAGTTCGGCCTGGCCATGCCGGACGTGAAGTACACCGGGCACAACGATAACGAGTTCAAGACCGTGGAGCAGTTCATGCTGGACCTGCAGGTGGTGAGCGAGATGGTCGCGCGGATCGGGCAGATGCCAAAACTGTAGGGAACATCGTCCTCCTCGCCAGAAGCTTCCCACGCGCTGAGAAGCTCTCTGGCACCTGTTTTCGCAGGCCCGAGGGATATGCAGTGGCAACCACTGCCTGCAGTGCCTAGCGCAGGTCGGTACTCAAGCTCGGTGTGCCAAAGCCTTCCAACGTTGCATTGGAGGCTTTCAGGTATTGCGCCCAGAAGTCGTTGAGCGCATCCATGGTCTTGCCGGAACGATAGGCATGCTTCACCGCATCGGTGACCAGGCCTGCGCCGGAGACATACACCCTGGCGCCTTGCAGGTCGGCGTACAGCCCCTTGCTCTGCGCAAGCTTGAGCTCGTTGCCGACATTGAGCTGCTTGATCTGGTTAGCGGCGTAGAAACTGGTGTAGTCGGAATGCTCGAGCATGTCCGAAATCAGGTACACCACCCGCTCATCAACCCCCTGCTCCTTGCTCATGTCTTCACCCACGCGGCGCAGGGTGTTCATGATCTCGCTCTTGGGGATGTCCTGGCGGGCCTCACGCAGGCCCTTGACGAACTGGCCGCCAAAACCGCTCTGGAAGGCTTTTTTCTGGGTCGCCAGGCACTGGTCCAGGCCACGCAGCTTGCGCATGTTCACATCGTCGCGAACCTCGCCTTGCAGTGGCATGTCCAGCTCGCCGGCATACACCAGGCGCTGATATTCCCCCGGCAGGAACGCCGAGAAGGTATACAGCCGGACGCGATCGCCGGGCTGCACGAACCGGTCGATCTGGCCCCAGCTGTTGCGCTGCAGGTCTTCAGGCATGGGAATGGTCTGGTCGATGATCACCACCAGCTCGCGGCCGGAAGCTGCGGGTTTGATGTCGGCCAGGCCGTTGCGCGTGTAGCAGCTCTGCAGGTCATTGCGTTCGGCGGCCAGCGCTGCACAAGGCAGCGCCAGCGCAAGGATCAGGGCCTTGGCAAGCCTCATGACAGCATGCCCTCCTTCTTCACCGGGAACAGGCCAAGCGCCTTGAGCGCCTGCTGTTGTTCGCGGATGTCGCGCAGTTGTGCCTCACTGACATTCAGCGCACGGCTGGCGGCGGCCAGGCTTTCTTCTGGCAGCCCGGTCACATCATGGAAGTCCGACGCCTTGATTTCGGCCGGGGCGGCGGCCTCGACCACTGGCGCTGCAGCCGGTTCGACCACAGCAGGTTGCGGCACCACCGGAGCGACCTGGGCAACCGGCTCTGGCGCCGCAACGGCAGGCTTGGGTTTGACCGCCTGTGGCGAAACCTTGCCGGCCTTGTACTCGGCGTAGGCAAGGAAATTACGGTGCGCGGTGTTCTCACCTTCCAGCGCATGCAGCACCGCGGAGTCGGTGTGGTCGCGGCTCGACAACGCGGTCTGCAGGCGGCGCAGCTTGTCATCGGCGTGGCTGGCGATGGCGTTGCGCTTCTGGTCCATCGCGTCGAGCATTTCTTCGGCGGTGGCATACTCGTGGGTCAGGCGCCAGGCGGTTGGCGAGTGAGTGCCGGCAAAGTAGTAGCGGCTGGCGAGCCAGATGCTGATGCCCTGGATGGCAATGTAGATCAGCGACAACATGATGTAGGTGGTCAGGCTGGCCTGGCGGATGGCGTGCATCTTGTCGTCGATGGTGGCGTTGTCAGCCTCATCGTTGATGGCCTGGGACTCTTGCGGCAAGTCGAACGGGGAGCCTGCGCTGGTGCTTTGCGCTGCGGACTCGGCGCGCATACCGTTGACCATTTCGGTCTCGATGCTGTCGAGGGTCGCTGAACGCACGACGAACGCACCCACGGCCATGGCCGCCACGAACACACCGCAGACGACCAGCCAGACAAACTTGCGCGAGACGTTGGAGTTGACGTCCTTGACCCGGGCCAGCAATTGCTCGTAGTCCGGCTTGTCCGAGTCGGTGAAGGAGTCTTCCAGGTTGATCGCCTTGTTGGCTTTCAGCGAACGCGAACGCTTGGAAGGCTCTTCGCCTTGCCACCAGTGGCGCGCACGGGCGATCAGGCTGTTGTGGTGCAGCGTGTGGCCGGCGGCTTCGGCGAAGAACGCCGAGGCGACGGCCAGCAGGATCGCGGTACCGGCGGTCAGCCAATGGCGGTCATTGGTCGATGCATCCATGTTCATCCAGCCTGCCAGCACGTAGGCAAAACCCATGGCTTCGATCAGCACCAGCATCAACACCAGCACCAGCACCCAGGCCGGGCGCGGCGAGCGCCCGGCTTCACCGGCCTTGGCCAGGTAGTCGAGCGAGGCGTTGTAGGTGTTGACGCCCTTCATGTACTTCTTGAACTGGCCATAGTACGGCTTGGACAAGGTCACCTCGTGGTTGATCCAGCCATCGCTGTCAACCGACGCGCGCTTGCGCGACAGGCGCGCCACCGTACCGATCAACGGGAAGCTATGCCACACACGGATCAGGAAGTAGGACACCGCTTCCCAGTAGTAACGCACGATCAGCACAGTGACCAGTAGGGTCAACAGGCCAGCGGTGAACAACTGGTTGGCAAGCACCAGTGATTTGAGTGCAGCAAGCGAAAAGTCTTCCATCAGGACGTCCTTGACTGGGTTTATTTGGTGGCCGGGATCGGCTTGTAGGAAGCGACGAAAGCGTCACTGCCGGCGGCATAGAACAAGGCACCTTGGTTGACCTCGGCGTTGCCTTTGCTGAATACGATATCCATGCAGGAAATCGACGCCTGGGCATCGCTGGCGAAGACCCGGTAAAGCACTTCGCTTTCGCCTTCATAGGTGTTGGCCACGGCTTTCATCGTCCGTGGCTTGTGCTGCGTGGGCAGCTTGTAATCTTCAACCAACTGCAGGATCGGCTGGCGGTCGACCTGGGCGTTCTCGCGCAGGATCGAAACCGGCGACACCGTCACCAAGTGCCCGTTGACCAGGTTGGCCCAGACCCGGTTGTTGTAGCCCGGCAGGTAATCCTTGGTGGCGCGGCGCTGCAAGGGTTGGTCGTTGGCCATGCTCAGGACTTCGCCGGCATTGCGTGGCCGGTCGGCTTCGCAACTGGACATCGGCATCTGTGCGGCATAGGCGCTGCTGATCAGGGCGAAACCGCTCTGCTTCGGCTTGATGCTCTGCGCCATGGTCCAGTTGTAGCTGGCGACTGGCGTGCCGGCGAAATCGACTAGCGGGCGGGCAGCAGCGCCCGCTTTCGCACTGCTGGTGCTGGTGCTGGTGCTGGTGCTGGTCGCGGCGGGCATACGCTGTGCCGTGGTGGTTTTGCTCTGCGCAGGCTTGCTGCCCGCTTGCGCGGTGGTGGTCGCCGGCCGAGGCTTGGCGGCGGTCGAGGTGCCGTAGTGCAGGTAACGCGGGTTGCCCGCTTCGGCCTGGGCGCGCATCACCAAGGCCTGTTCGTTGGCCAGCTCGACGATTTCCACGCGCCGGTTCTGGCCACGCAGCAGCGGGTCGCTGTTATCGGCAATCGGGCGCGATGCCCCGGCGCCCTGATAGTAGATTGCGTTGGCGGGAATCCCCGCCTGCAGCATGACCTTGCCGACCGTCCTGGCGCGGCGCTCGGACAGTTTCTGGTTGAACCCGGCATTACCGACTGCATCACTGTGGCCGACGATCAGCAAGCGGCGCAGCTGCGACTCTTTGGCGGCGGCCTGCTGGTTGGTGGCGGCCGGCTTGGCATACATCTGTGCCAGCTTGGCCACGGCGCGCTGGCCACTGGTGGTCAGCTGATCGGAGCCGGTGGCGAACATGCCAGTGTCTTCGATCTGGGTCACCAGGCCTGCCTGCTCCGGCACGGCAGTCACGACCGCCGCAGAAGCGACTGTCAGCTTCTCGGTGGTGATCTTCAGGTTTTCTTCCTTCGCGATGCGGTCAAGCTCCTGCAAGCGAGACTGCCAGACATAGCCGACCACACAGCCCACCGCACCGCCGACTGCGGCGCCCGGCAAGATACCGTCCTTGCCCTTGATGGCGTATCCGGCAGCCCCCCCGGCCACCACGCCGACACCACAGAGCACCGGCATGCCGTAGTCCCTGCCAATGTCTTTGACGGTCTTGGAAATATTGTCCATCTGCTGAGTGCTGCAACCAGCAGCGGTGAGGAAGGCGCAGCTTAGCGCTGTAAGGCGAAACAAACGTTGCATTGCGGCTCCTTGCCGAAAGAGATCAAAGTGATGGCAACTTGACATGCATTGTCACAGATTACCGGGAATTTTGCCCCACTCAGCTAAGCACCTCCAGCCCGACGCGCGCACTTTGCCTTTGCGCAGGGGCGCAAGCGGTTCAACCATGACGTTTTTCAATCGACTCCATGCCGTTTCCTGCATTGCCGTGCAGGCTGGCGTGCCGGATGCTTTATTTACTCCAAGAGCCCGTCTTTTCCACCTGCAGAGGCCTGTATGAAGAACGTCGAACAAATCCTCAAGACCAAGCTGCACCATCAGACCGTGCACACCATAGGCCCTGATGATTCGGTATTGGAGGCCCTGAAGAAGCTGGCAGAAGAAAACATCGGCGCCCTGCCCGTGGTGGAGAATGGCCAGGTGGTCGGCATCGTCAGTGAACGCGACTACGCCCGCAAGCTGGTGCTCAAGGGCCGCTCGTCGGCGGCAACACCCGTGCGCGAGATCATGAGCGCCCCGGTGGTTACCGTGGAACCCAAGCAAAACCTTGAGTACTGCATGAACCTGATGACCAACCGCCACCTGCGCCACCTGCCGGTGGTCAGCAACGGCGAACTGCTTGGCCTGCTGTCGATCGGTGACCTGGTCAAGGAAACCATCGCCGAACAGGCCAGCCTGATCCAGCAGCTGGAGCAGTACATCCGCGGCGAGTGATTGCCCTCAGTGGTAGGCGCGCTCCAGCTCATCCAGTTGATGGTCGAAGCTGCGCAGGCGCGCCGACCAGGTGTACACCAGCACTTCCAGGTCCCGGTTGAGCACGGCCGTGTTGCCATGGCCGCTGCTGGAGGGTTCGCACAGGTCGAGCTGGTAACGCTCACGCGCCATGGCGGTGGCCACGCTGGACAGGTCGCGGGCATTGGCCAACCAGTGGTGGTGATGGTCGTGGATCTCGCGGTCCAGTGCCCGGCACTGGCGTTTCAGGGCATCCAGGCTCTGCTCCAGTGGCGTGCCCTTGAGCTCGCCCATGACTTCCTCGAAGGTACGCCCGGAGTGCCAGTAACTGCCCCAGAAATAACGGTCGAACACCGTCTCCACCCGGCGCAGCGCGACCTTGGTGTTCCAGATAGTGAGCAACGTTCGCCCCTGGATCACTTCGCGCTTGTTCAGGTGCAATTGCTGCCAGGCGATCCAGGTCAGCCCCAGCAACGCGACCGCCGCGGTAACCGCGGCAGCGGCGTAGAGGAACTGCACAGCCTGGTTCATCTGGTGCGTGTGGCGGATACCGTAGAAGTAACCGGCCGTCAGCGTGCCCAGGATCGTCACGGAACACCAGAAACCTGGTGCATAGGGATCTTTCATGGCGCCTATCCCCTTATTGTTTTCCTGAGCATAGCAACGGCCAAACACTCGTCAGGTGCCGCTCGGCGCTTTATTTTCGGGGGCGGCGAAGCGCTTCGTTGAGTTGATCGAAGGGCACTGCCCAATCGGAATCTTCAATGATGCTTTCCTTGAGAAAAGTGCGCTGGGAATCGGTCCAGAACGGCGCATCAACCAGCTTGATTTCGTTTTTCAGCGGCGAATGGCTGGTGATGAACTGGTCGATGCTTTGCGGATCGTCGGGCAGGCCCAACTGCTTGAACAGCTCGGAAAATTGATGGGTCGGTGCTTCCATGATTCCTCCTGTTTGCCGGGCCGGCCGTCCACGACGCCAACCCGGCATTGGTTTGAGAACATCAGCACAGCTCGCGTACTTCGGCTTGCGGTACCAGTTTCAGGTACTGCTCCATGCTCATGTGGATCAGGTGATCGTGGTCACCCGCCTCCAGGTAGACATCGCCCTGGCGGGTAAGGCTCGAATCGAGCAGCATCTTTATCTGGTAGGCATCGCCCATTGCCGGGATGGCGCCACGCTCGCAATCGCCGAACAGGCTGGGCAGGCCGCTTTCGCGGGTCAGTTGCCAGGCGCCGGACATGCGCACCTTGCTCATGTCCAGGTGCCGGTTGGCCGGCAGCACCGCCATGATGTAGTTGCCATGGCGGTCGTCGAGCATGACCGACTTGGCGACCCGCTCGGCAGGAACACCGGCCGTGCGCGCAGACTCAAGGCTGGTCGCCGAGTGTGGATGGGGAATGATGTCGTAATCGCAGTTGGCCTGGTCCAGGCGCTGCTGCAGGGTCTTGGCCATACGCATGATGCACCTCCGGTTTCGCCCCCATCTCCAATTTTAGGCCGTGCCCGGGCAGGCATGGCTAAACTTGGGTTATAGAGGCGAACAAGGTGACGACAGGTGATCGCTCGCTGCTGGCGCTGGTGGTTGCTGGTGCTGATGCTTGGCCTCGCCCCAGGCAGCCAGGCCGCGCCCGGAGCAGTCTGGGTGCTGAGCATCGACGATGCCATCGGGCCAGCGAGTGCCGACTACGTACTGCGCGGCCTGGAGCAAGCCAGGGAACAGGGCGCGCAACTGGTGGTGATCCGCATGGACACCCCGGGCGGCCTGGACAGCGCCATGCGACAGATCATCAAGGCAATCCTCGCCAGCCCCGTGCCGGTCGCCAGTTTCGTTGCCCCCAGCGGCGCACGCGCCGCCAGCGCCGGTACTTACATCCTGTATGCCAGCCACGTGGCGGCCATGGCCCCCGGGACCAACCTCGGCGCTGCCACACCGGTGCAGATTGGCGGCCCGCCAGGCACGTCCAAGGATGACAAGGCCAAACCCGGCAGCGATGAGGACACCCTCGCACGCAAGCAGGTCAACGATGCTGCTGCGTACATCCGTGGCCTGGCGCAATTGCGTGGGCGCAATGCCGACTGGGCGGAAAAGGCCGTGCGCGAGGCGGTCAGCCTGCCGGCCAGCGAAGCCCTCAAGCAGAAGGTGATCGACCAGCTAGCCAACGACGTACCTGACTTGCTGCGCCAGCTCGACGGCAAGACGCTGGTCGCCGCTGACCAGCCGCGCATGCTGCAAACCCGTGACGCCAGCCTGGTGGAACACTTGCCGGACTGGCGCACGCGCCTGCTGGCGGTGATCACCAACCCCAGCGTGGCGCTGATCCTGATCATGATCGGCGTCTACGGCCTGCTGTTCGAGTTCATGAACCCAGGCTCCGGAGTCGGCGGCGTAGTCGGCGGCATCTGCCTGCTACTGGCGCTGTATGCCTTGCAGCTGTTGCCGGTGAGCTTCGCCGGCATGGCGCTGATCCTGCTCGGCATTGCCTTCATGATCGCCGAAGCGTTTCTGCCCAGCTTTGGCGTGGTCGGCTTTGGCGGCATCGTCGCGTTCATGGTGGGCGCGGTGATCCTGATGGACACCGACGCCCCCGGCTTCGGCATCCCCCTGGCGCTGATCGCCAGCCTGGCGGTGCTCTCGGCGCTGCTGATCGCTGGCGTACTGGGCATGGCCCTGAAGACGCGAAGGCGGGCCTTGGTCAGCGGCGACGCCGGCCTGGTCGGCAGCTTGGTCAGCGTCACGCAGGTGATGGCAGACAACCCGTTCTGCGGCTCGGTACAGGCCCAGGGCGAACAATGGCAGGTGCAATGCACCACGCCGCTGCAGCTTGGCCAGAACGTGCGGGTTACCGCGCGACACGGCGTGATGCTGGAAGTGAGCGCTGCCGCCCCTACCGCGCAAGGAGACTGATGATGTTCGTGCAATTGGGTTTCGGCGCCCTGCTGATGCTGCTGGGCGTGCTGTTGCTGTCGGCGTTTCGCATCCTGCGCGAGTACGAGCGCGGCGTGGTGTTCCAGCTGGGGCGCTTCTGGCAGGTCAAGGGGCCAGGGCTAATCCTGCTGATCCCGGTAATCCAGCAGATGGTCAGGGTCGATTTGCGCACCGTGGTGCTGGATGTGCCGCCGCAGGATGTGATCACCCGCGACAACGTCTCGGTGAAGGTCAATGCGGTACTGTACTTTCGCGTGCTCGACCCGCAGAAGGCGATCATCCAGGTCGAGGATTTCCTCGTCGCCACCAGTCAGCTGGCCCAGACCACCCTGCGCGCGGTGTTGGGCAAGCACGAACTGGACGAGCTGCTGGCCGAACGCGAACAGCTGAACCTGGATATCCGCCAGGTGCTGGACGCGCAGACCGATGCCTGGGGCATCAAGGTGGCCAACGTCGAGATCAAGCACGTCGACCTCAACGAGTCGATGGTCCGCGCCATCGCCCGCCAGGCCGAGGCCGAACGCGAACGCCGGGCAAAGGTGATCCATGCCGAAGGCGAATTGCAGGCGTCGGAGAAACTGATGCAGGCCGCGCAGATGCTCAGCAAGGAGCCGGGGGCCATGCAGTTGCGCTACATGCAGACGCTGGGGTCGATTGCCGGGGACAAGAGCTCGACCATCGTGTTTCCGATGCCGCTGGATCTGCTCAAGGGGATGGTGGAAAGGCCGAAATGACAGGGGCCTCGTGGAGGCCCCTGCAATTGATCAGATTGGCGCCCGGCGCAGGGTCGCCAGGAAGGTTGCCGCACCAATGAACAGCCCGGCAAAGGTGCGGTTCAAGCGCTTCTGCTGCTTGGGCGTACGCAGCAGGCGCAGTACCCGCGAAGCCAGGCCGGTGTAACCGGCCATCACCAGCAAATCCACGCTGATCATGGTCACGGTAATCGCTACATACTGCGGCAGCAGCGGCGCATGCGGGTTGATGAACTGCGGCAGCACCGCCAGCATGAACACCAGTGCCTTGGGGTTGCTGACATTGACCAGGAAACCACGGAACACCAGGCTCAGCGGCTTACCGATCGGGCGCACGCCAGACTCATCGGTCATGTCCATCGGCAAGGCGCGCCATTGCTTGTAGGCCAGGTAGACCAGATAGCCAACACCGAACCATTTGATAAGGGTGAAGGCGGTGGCGGAAGCAGCGAGGATGGCGCCGACACCGGCAGCGATGATGGCGATCTGCACAATCAGGCCAATCTGCAGGCCTAGCGCGTTCCAGTAACCCCGCCAGAAACCATACTGCAGGCCGCTGGACATCGAGGCAATCGCCCCGGCCCCGGGTGAAAGGCTGATCACCCAACACGCGGCAAAGAAGCCCAACCACACTTCCATCGACATCACACACCTCGCTCGAACAAATGTTGCAAAACGTTAAGCTAAGGTGTTGGCGAAAAAATGACCAGCTTTTTTGAAGTGACCGTGTGGCTTGTCCCGCCAAGAGGCCGGCAATAACAGCCGGAGCCTATCAGTCAGACTCGCTCGACAAGTCTCTGCCTAGCCCTTGCACCTCAGCCCCCCGCCAGCGCCTGACCGACTTCTGGAAGAACTGGCTGTTCGGCACCTGCACCAACGCCCCACCCGCCTCGGGCACTTCCAGCAGCGTGGTGAACAGCAGGTTGATGGCAATCACCCGGCCTTTGACGCCCGGTTTGTCCAGGGTATCGACCAGTTCCACCACATCACCGATACGAAACGGCCCGACGGTGAAGATCAGCACGGCGCACAGCAGGTTGGACAACACGCTCCACATGGCGAAGAACGCGACCGCAGCCACCGCCACGAACCCGGACAGGGCGGTCCACAGCACGGTGGCGGAAACCCCCATGCGCTCCAGCACGAACAACAGCGCGCTGCCCATGATCAACCAGCGCAAACCGCCGCGCACCGGCACCAGCAGCTCCGGCGGCAACGGGTAGCGCTGGCCCAGGCGGCTGAGGCCGCGGGCGATGACGCGCTGCAGGACGAAGGCGAGGGCCAGGATCAGCAGAATCTGCAGGCCCAGCCAGAAGGTATCCATCCATTGCCCCGGCAGCAGCGAGCGCAGTTCCTCCATCAGGACAGCGCCTCAAGCTCTGCCTGCATGCTTTCCAGGGTTTCCAGCGCCTCCATCCAGCCTTCTTCAAGCTCGCCTTCACGCTGCTTGAGCTTGGTCTGGCGGGCCAGCAGGTCGCGCAGTTCATCCTTGCGCGCCGCCTCGTACAGGCCGCTGTCAGCCAACGCGGTCTCGATCTCGGCCAGCTGTGCATGCACCAGGTTGAGTTCGGCCTCCAGCTTGTCGGCAGTCTTCTTGTGCGGTGCCAACTGCTGACGCAAGGCCGCAGCAGCCTGGCGCTGGGCCTTCTTGTCGGTCTTGTCCGGGTTGACCGGGGCGTTGCTGGCCGGTGCACTGCGCTGGCGGTACTCGACCAGCCAGCGGCTGTAGTCGTCCAGGTCGCCATCGAAGGGCTCAACCTTGCCATCGGCTACCAGCAGGAAGTCGTCGGTGGTGCTCTTGAGCAGGTGACGGTCGTGGGAGACCACCACAACGGCACCGGCAAACTCCTGCAAGGCCATGGTCAGCGCCAGGCGCATTTCCAGGTCGAGGTGGTTGGTCGGTTCGTCGAGCAGCAGCAGGTTAGGCCGCTCCCAGGCGATCAGCGCCAAGGCCAGGCGGGCCTTTTCGCCGCCGGAGAAATTCACCACCGGCTCATCGACGCGATTGCCATGGAAGTCAAAGCCGCCCAGGAAGTCACGCAGGGTCTGCTCACGCTCGGTCGGCGCAATACGCTGCAGGTGCAGCAACGGGCTGGCCTTGTCGTCCAGCGAATCGAGCTGGTGTTGGGCGAAGTAACCAACGGCCAGGTTTTCACCCAGCACCAGGCGGCCCGACAACGGCGCGAGTTCACCGGCGAGGTTCTTGATCAGGGTCGACTTGCCGGCGCCGTTGGGGCCGAGCAGGCCGATCCGCGCACCTGGCACCAGCTGCAGCTTGACCTTGTCGAGGATGGCCTTGTCGCCATAGCCCAGGCAGCCTTCGGACAGGCTCAGCAGTGGGCTGGAAATTTTCTGCGACTCGCGGAAGACGAAGTCGAACGGCGAATCGACATGCGCCGCCGACAGCTCTTCCATGCGTTCCAGGGCCTTGATTCGGCTTTGCGCCTGGCGCGCCTTGGTGGCCTGGGCCTTGAAGCGGGCGATGTACTTTTCCATGTGCGCGCGCTGGGCCTGCTGCTTCTCGTAGGCTTGCTGCTGCTGCGCCAGGCGCTCGGCGCGGGTGCGCTCGAAGGCACTGTAGCCGCCCTTGTACAGGTTGAGCTTGCGCTGCTCGACGTGCAGCACATGGTCGACCACGGCATCGAGGAAATCCCGGTCGTGGGAAATCAGCAACAGCGTGCCCGGGTAGCCTTTAAGCCAGTCTTCAAGCCACAGGATCGCATCGAGGTCCAGGTGGTTGGTGGGCTCGTCGAGCAGCAGCAGGTCGGACGGGCACATCAGCGCCTGGGCCAGGTTCAGGCGCATCCGCCAGCCACCGGAGAAATCGCCGACGCGGCGGTCCATCTGCGCGTTGGTGAAGCCCAGGCCGGCCAGCAACTTGCGCGCGCGGGCGTCGGCGGTGTAGCCGTCGGCGCTCTCCAGCTCACTGTGCAGGCGCGCCAGGGCGGTGCCGTCGTGGGCCGTTTCGGCCACGGCCAATTCGGCCTGGACCTTGCGCAGGCGCGCATCGCCATCGAGCACATAGTCCACGGCCAGGCGATCGAGGGTGTCGACCTCCTGGCGCATGTGGGCAATGCGCCAGTCGCCGGGCAGCTGGCAGTCGCCGGAGTCAGGCGAGAGCTCACCGCGCAGCAAGGCGAACAGGCTGGATTTTCCGGCGCCGTTGGCGCCGATCAGGCCGGCCTTGTGACCGGCGTGCAGGGTCATCTCGGCGCCTTCTAGCAAGCGCTGCGGACCACGCTGTAAAGTGAGGTTGGATAGTCTGATCATGATGGTCGCGGAGTCTACCAGCTTCCTCGACCCGGAGCGTGAGTGGAATGATGCACACCGACCTGTGGAATCACGCCCTGGCCCTGTATGCCAGGCCGGGCGTTGAAGAGGCCTGCCTGAGCGTGCAAGCGCTGGGCGGCGATGTTTGCCTGCTGCTGTGTGCAACGTGGCTGCAAGGGCGTGGGGTTGCGCTGGATGCCGAGCGCGCGCAGGCTTTGCGCGCAATCGCGAAGCCTTGGCAAACCCAGGTGGTAACGCCGCTACGCGACCTGCGTCGGCAATGGCGCACGGCGGCGCAGCAAGACCCACACCTGGCGGCATTGCGTGAACAGGTGAAAAGCCTGGAACTGCAAGCGGAGAAAGAGTTGCTGCAACGGCTTGAAGCCTGTGCGCAGCAATGGCCTGCAGGCGCGCGCGAGCCCGCAGATGATTGGCTGGCCTGGCTGGCGCCCGACCAGGCCTGTGGCCACGACGCGCTAGAACGGATGCGCGCCGCGGCCGCAGCGCTTCAGGAAGCCGAAGACGGCGACTGAGCTGGAGCGCTGGCCGGTGCTGCGGGTGCCGAAGTAGCAGGACCTGCAGAGTTGGTCACGGCTGCACCGGTGGCTGGCGCGGCCGGCTTGGTTTCAGCTGGCTTGCTGGCGACCGGCTTGGCGGCGGCTGGCTTGGCAGCAGGTTTGGCTGGCGCCTTGGCCGGAGCCTTGGCGGCAGGCTTTGCAGCAGCTGGCTTGGCGGCGGTTGCTTTAGCCGGTGCTTTGGCGGCGGCCGGTTTGGCAGCAGGCTTGGCGGCGGCTTTGGCCGGAGCTTTGGCAGTAGCAGCTTTGGCAGGGGCTTTGGCAGCAGCGGGTTTAGCCGCAGCAGTTCTTGCCGGGGCTTTGGCAGCAGCAGGCTTAGCCGCAGCAGTTCTCGCCGGGGCCTTGGCAGCAGCAGGCTTAGGCGCAGCAGTTCTTGCCGGGGCCTTGGCAGCAGCAGGCTTAGGCGCAGCAGTTCTTGCCGGGGCCTTGCCAGCGGCTGGTTTGGCAGCGGCGGCTTTGGCGGGCGTTTTGGCCGTAGCTGGCTTGACGGCAGCGCTGCGGCCTGGAGCTTTGGCAGCAGCGGCCTTCGCCGGCGCCTTGACGGCAGGTTTTGCGGCTGGCTTCGCAGCAGATTTGACCGCGGTCCTGGCAGGCGCTTTTCCGGCAGCCGGCTTGGCCGATTTGGCCGTCACCGCACGCTGGTCCAATGCCTTGCCAGCTGCCTCGCGTACTTTGCCAACGCCCTGTGCCAGTTTCAGGCTTTCCTGAGCATCGCGTTTGAGTTGCTGGATATAGGTGCGGGTTTGCGTCTGGCGCTCTTTGAGCGAGTCCAGCAGCGACTCAAGTTCACCAATCGCTTTCTGTGCTTTACCTTGTGCCTTGGCTTTGCCTGCCTTGGCCGCGTCCTGCAACTTCAGGCGACCGTTGTGCAGTTTTTCCTGGGCCTTGCCACGCTGCTTTTCCAACTTGGCCAGCAGTTTTTCCGCATCAGCCAGCGCTTGCGAGCAGGCATCTTCCAAGTGTTCGAGCAGGCTGCCCGAAAGTTGCTGGAGCAGGTGTAACGGCGTACTTACTGGCTTCTTCTTGGCCGACATGGTTTACCTCCTGGCTGACGAGATTGCGGCTCATACTATGCTTCTGCTGCTACCGCCGCTAGGGCATGTTGACAGTCTCATTAGCGCCGCGTTGCATGCCTGGGCAAAGTTGTTATCTTGCAGCTCCGTGCAAGTGTAGTTGCTTAACAAATCGTTGCCGATATTTAGGTAAATCACGCCAGCAAGGCTGGCATACTTCGCAGCTATTGAGTTCGGAGTTGAGCATGCCTCGTTATCTTGTTTTCGGCTTATGCCTGGTGGTTCCCTTCGCGCAGGCCGCCGCCGAACCGTCCCCCGCCAATGATCATGACCTGGCCTACAGCCTTGGCGCCAGCCTGGGTGAGCGCCTGCGCGAGGAGGTGCCGGGGTTGCGGCTGGACGCGCTGGTCGAAGGCCTACGCCAGGCTTATCAGAACGAGCCCTTGAAGCTCGATAAAGCGCGCATGCAGGCCATTCTCCAGCAGCACGACGAGCAGGCGAGCAGTGCCGCCGAGCAAGCCGAAGTGGCAAAACTGCAGGCCGTCGAAACGCGCTTCATGGCCAACGAACGGGCACGCGCCGGCGTGCACGAGCTGCCTGAAGGCGTGCTTTACAGTGAACTGAAAAGTGGTAGCGGTGCGCAGCCCAAAGCCAATGGCAAGGTACAGGTGCGCTATGTGGGCAAGTTGCCGGACGGCTCGGTGTTCGACCAGAACCAGCAACCCCAGTGGTTCAACCTGGAGTCGGTGATCGAGGGTTGGCAAGTGGCGCTGCCGCACATGAAGGCAGGGTCGAAATGGCGCCTGGTGATTCCGTCTGCACAGGCCTACGGAGCCGAGGGCGCAGGTGACCTGATAGCGCCCTACACGCCACTGGTGTTCGAGATAGAACTGCTGGCGGTCGGCGACTGACGCCGACCCTCAGGCGTCGACCGTGCCCTCTTCCTTGTGCGCGGTATGCAGCACCTCGATCAGGCAGTCCTCGAGCTCGAAGCGCTCGTGCAGCAGGCTGCCCAGCTTGCCCAGCTTTTCGGCAAAGCGTTCGGTGTCGGTGCATTCGCCTTTTTCGCAGTGGTCATTGAAGGCCAGTGCAATCTGGGTAATGTCGTTGATCCGTGGGTTGATTTCTTCGGCCAGCTTCAGCGCCTTTTCGTCACCGAATGCCTTGGCCTCGGTGACCAGTTGCTCGCTGACTTCAAAGTGCCAGGCCGACACGTAGTCGACCAGCACCGCGCAGAAATCGCGGTTCTTGTCCTTGTCCGCAAATGCCGGTTTGGCATCGCGCAAGGCACGAAAAGCCTGGACCAGCTCCTCTCGCTCCTTGAGCCAGCGGTCGATCAGCTTGTGAACCCCACCCCAGCGTTCCTGGGCGTTCTGACAACTATCGAGCATGGCGATCTCTTCCCTTCTGGGTAGATGCCGCTGCACCTCGCACCACGACCGTGCGGCACAAAGGTGACATCAGCAGGACGGCATCGAGCAGTTGTGTTTTCGGTATGCGTGCTGGGAGATTATTCCCGCACGTGCTGCCCATCAAGGTACGCAGCAGACAAAGTTCATACAAGTGTTTAATACCCTTACCCGCCACCGCCGGTCGTGCTATCGCTCGGCGCTTGCGCTGGGTCAAGCATTGGCCAGTGTGCGGAAACGATACGCCAGTAGGCAGGTCAAGGGCAGCGCTGCCAGCAGCAGGAACGCCAGGAGGCTCCATTCGGGCAACGTCAGGTCGAGGAAGCTCCAGGTCAGCGAGGCGCAATCCGGGCTCCCCAGTAACAGCTGATGGGCAGCCTCACCCCAAGAACGCTCCATTAACTGCCGGATCGTTGCAGGGCACGCATGGCCTGTGCCACCCGCGCCCTGTAACCAGACATGCCGCGCAGCCAGCAGAGCCCCGGCTGCCGAACACCCGAGCGCCGCCCGGGCGTACTGACGAATACCGTAAATGCCCGGCTTATGCGCTACCGCACACAGGCAGATCACGGCATGCATGCCCAACACGAAGCGCTGGCTGAAGCACAGCGGGCACGGTATCAGCCCTAAGGTGGTTTCCAGGTAGAAGGACACGACCAGCACCGCCAAGGAGGCAAGGCAGGCAGGTAGAAAAAATGTGCGTAGTCGGGCCGGCAACATGAGAGGTGGTGGTCCCGGGCAATTGAAGTGGTTTGAAACGGTAGAGGAAAGATGGCCTTTGTTTCAAGGCGCGACAGGGACGAGAAGTCACTGAGAGGCAGGAGAATTTTCTATCTGTGCGGTAGGAAATTTCTTAAGGAGGACAACGCAGAACAGACATGAGCGGCTGGATAAATCGACACCACCATGAGCCCGCCGCTTGTGCGGGCTCATGGGTCGGTCAGGCGCGCACGCCTTCAGGCAACGGCAGCGCCAACAATCGTTCATCCAGCAGGCCAAGGCCCTCCTGGAATAGTTGGTTACTGCGCTCGATCTCGCCCAGGCCAGCCAGCAGCCGTGCCAGCTCGGCACAGGTTTCGGGGTTGCGTTCCATACGCAGGCTGCTTTCCAGATAGTCTCGCGCCTTGCCCCACAGGCGGTTCTGCAGGCTCAGGCGGCCAAGGGTAAGCAGCAGGCTCGGGTCCTGGGGATGAGCCTTGAGCCAGCCTTCGGCCGTTTGCAACTGGCGCGCCGGGTCGTCACCACGCACCAGGCCATACAAACGTGCCAGGTGGCTTTCGTACTCACGCTTGAGGGCAGTGCGCAGCACCTGCTCGGCTTCACCCTGGGCCCCCACCTGGCGCAACTGCTCGGCATAGGCCAGCACCAGCCGCGGTTCCTGACGCTGGGCGGCAGTCAGCTGTTGCCAGGCCCGCTCAAGTGCCTGGCGAGCGCTCTGCTGATCATCCCCACGGGTGGCGGCGAGCCCCAGGTTCTGGCCCCACGCCCGCTGCTCCAGCGCGGCGAGCTCTTCGGCCGGTAGCACCTTGCCCTTGCGCAGGTCTGGCAACAGGCGAATCAACGCCGACCAGTCGCCCCGCTCCAGGTACAGGCGCTGCAACAGGCGCAACACCTGGTTGTTGTGCGGGTGCCGCTCCTGCATGGCCAGCAAGGTTTCCAGTGCAGCATCGCTTTCGCCACGGTCCATCTGCAGCTGCGCATGGGTCAGGGCGATGGCCAGCTCGGCCTGAGGCTGGCGCTCCAGGGCGCGTTCCAGCAGGTGGTCGCTGTCTTCCTTGCGGCCCTGCTCATTGGCAGCACGGGCGGCGCCGAGGTAATACAACAGCGGCTGGCGCTCCGCCTCGGCAGCGCGGTGCAGGTGGCGCTGGGCGCTGGCCCAACGGCCTTCTGCGAGGTCCAGCTGGCCTTGCTCGATGGCAATGCGAATACGGCGGCTGCGGTTACGTCGCGACCACGGGTTGACCACACCACTGGAGGTCAGCACCAGCCCGACCAGGTAACGCAGCAGCAACAGCAGTACAACCACGGCAACCAGCGCCGCAAGCGCCGCCCATAGCCCTGACTGATAGCGGAAGCTGCCATACGAGATCAACACGTAGCCACTGTGCTTGGCCACGGCGATGCCCAGTGCCGCAGCAATCACGATTGCCAGCACGGCCAGCAGGTAGACGCGCTTCATGGTTTGCCCCCTTCACCGTCGGCAGGCAGGTGGCGTCGCTGGATATAGGTCTGCACCGCGGCCAGGCTTTCACTCAAGTCCGGGGTAACCACCGAGACCGGCTGCTCGGCCAGCGCGTTGAGGCTGTCGAGCATGGCTTTGCTCTGCGGGTTGTCCGCGTTGAAGTTGGCCAGCAGCACGCTGCGCGCATCATCAAGGGCCTGGGTATAAACCTTGGCCTCACCGTTGAGCGCTGCCCACTGGGCTTGCTCGATGGTCAGGCTCAGAGCCAGGCGCAGTTGGTTGAGTGACTGGCCCGCCAGCAATGGCCGCACGTTGTCGTCGGCATTGAAATCGACCTGGAAGTACTTGGAGATCTCTGCCCACCATTGCGACAGCCGGCTGGCGCCATCGCCATCGGCGGTCAGGGCGCCGAGCGCATCGGCATTGCTGTCGAATTCCGGCGACTGGGCGCTGAGTTGCTGCACCAGTTCACGCTGGGCCGCCAGCTTGAGGAACAAGCCGGTACGGTCCGGTTGCTGGGTGCTGTTGAGCGTTGCCAGGCTGCGCGACAATTGCTCGCGGGCGGCAAACGAGCCTGGGTCGCTCTGCTCGCGCAGAATCTCGTCGGCGCCTTCGACCAGGGCCTTGGCGCTGGTGATGTCCTGCAACGCTGACAGCCGCAGGGTGGCCAGGCGCAGCAAGTGCTCGGCCTCTGCCAGGCGCCACTCCTTGCGGCTTTCGCCGAGCACGGTTTCCACCCGCTGGCTGAGGCGCTGCTGATCACCTTGCAGCTGCGCCACCAGGCGGCGGCGGTCTTCCAGCTCGCTGGCGGCCGGCAGGCTGGCCAACTGGGCGCTGATCTGTTGCTCGCGCTGCTGCAAGGCGGCGGCACGCTGGTTCAGCGCTTCAAGGTGCTCGCCCTGGCTCAATTCACTGCCTTGCAGATGACGCACCTGCCAGACTCCCCACCCGCCCACGGCGACCCCGGCCGCGCCCACCAACAGCGCCAGCAAGGCAAGGCCAGTGCCGGAACGTTTGGCGGGTGGTGGGGTGACGGGTTGCGCCGGCTCCTGTGCCGACGGCTGATCATTGTGGGACAAGACAGTTTCGCTCACGTATCCATCCTTTGCATGGGGGCGCATCGCTCTGAGCTTAGCGCCTTAAGAGGCAGGTGCAGCGCTGCGCTGCACGGCTGCCAGCAAGGCCGCGGCACTCGCGCCACGGCAATCCACAACCTGTTGGGCCCCTGCGGCCCTGGCCTGTTCGGCGACCCGTGGGCTTGGCACGAACAACGGCAGGCGCGCTACGCGCGGCCAGTCGGCAGCGGCCAGCTGCTGCAAGTGTTCAAGACCCTGCCCACTGCTGACCACCAGGCCGTTGAGGCGTTCCGCTTGAATGCGGTGCATCAACGTACCCGCCGGGTACGCCGGCAGGCAGCGACGATACAGTTCCAGATAATCGACACTAGCACCTTGCTCTGCAAGACGCTCGGCCAGCAGTTCGCGACCTCCCACGCCACGAACGATCATCACGCGTGCCCCTGCAGGTGCGATCGCCTCGCGCAGGGCGGGGAGCGCGAGCAATGCCTCGCTATCGTCGCCTTGCGCAGGGCAGCTCACCTTCAGGGCGGCCGACCGGAGCACCGCCGCCGTCGCCTCACCTACGGTGAACCAGCCTGTTGCCGGGGGCTGCACGCCTGCTTGCTGAAGGTGTTCGAGCAGCAACCTGGCCGCCGGCTTGCTGACCACGATCACGGCCTGGCACTGCGCCAATGCCGCAAGCCGCTGGTGGTGCTCGGCGCCTAGCTGTACCGGATCGATCGCCAGCAAGGGCAGGCAGCTGCTGGCCACGCCGGCAACTGCCAGGCTCTGCGCCAGTGCCGCGCAGTCTTCTTCAGGCCGGGTCAGCAGCAGGCGCCAGGGACTCACGGGTGCCCGGCCTCGCCGTAGACTTCCTTGAGGATGGCTTCGGCACCTTGCCCCAGCAGGTCTTCTGCGACCTGCACACCCAAGGCTTCGGCGGACGAACGAGGCGCACGGGCATCAGCCACCAGCAGCATACCGCCGCTGGGCTGGCCAACCAGGCCACGCAGCCACAATTGCTCGCCTTCAAGCACGGCGTAACACGCGATCGGCACCTGGCAACCACCATTCAGACGCTTGTTCAGGGCTCGTTCGGCCACCACGCGGTCGGCAGTGTCGAGATGGTGCAAGGGCGCCAGCAGTGCGTGGATCTCGGTGTCTGCACTGCGGCACTCGATGCCTACCGCGCCCTGGCCACCGGCCGGCAGGCTATCGTCGACGCTGATGCTGGAGGTGATGCGGCCCTCGAAGCCCAACCGGATCAACCCAGCCGCGGCAAGAATGATGGCGTCGTACTCACCGGCATCAAGCTTGGCCAGGCGCGTGTTGACGTTACCACGCAGGAAACGGATGTGAAGGTCAGGGCGGCGTGCCAACAGCTGGGCCTGACGGCGCAGGCTGGAAGTACCTACGATGCTGCCGGCGGGCAGTGCTTCGAGGCTGGAGAAATGGTTTGAAACGAACGCATCACGCGGGTCTTCGCGCTCGCAGATGCAGTACAGGCCCAGGCCTTCGGGGAAGTCCATGGGAACATCCTTCATCGAATGCACGGCGATGTCGGCTTCATTTTCCAGCAGGGCGGTTTCCAGCTCCTTGACGAACAAGCCCTTGCCACCAATCTTGGCCAGTGGCGCGTCGAGCAGCTTGTCACCGCGGCTGACCATGGGCACCAGGGTCACCAACAAACCAGGGTGCGCCTGTTCAAGGCGGGCTTTGACGTATTCGGCCTGCCACAGGGCCAAGGCACTTTTACGGGTGGCAATGCGGATTTCGCGAGTGGACATGGAACGCCCCGATGCTTAGGAATACCGCCGATGATAACAGCTCCGTCGGTACCGCTAGCAGATGTGGGCATGATCCAGTTCTGCCTGTTGTGCCCCCCATCACCGACAAGCCGGCGATGAGGGCCGCAGCGCTCAGAGCGTCTGCATCATCTTGCGCACGCCAGCCACATGCCGCCGGCTGACGGTCAAGGCATCACCGTCCAGGCCTTTGAGGAACAGCTGGAAATGCCCCAGCGGCGTGCGCTGCAGGCGTTCGATGCGCTCGCGGGCCACCAGCGCGTTGCGGTGGATTCGCACGAAGCGTTCGCCGAACTCGTCCTCCAAGGCCTTGAGCGGCTCATCCAGCAGCACTTCACCGGCTTCATGGCGCAACGTCACATACTTGTGGTCAGCAATGAAATAAATGACCTGGGGCAAGGGGATCAGCTCGATACCCTTGCGCGTACGCGCACTGATATGGCTGCGCGGGCCGCCGCCCTCACTGCCCGGCCGAGTCAGCGCCGCCAGCTGCCCGCGGTTGGGCTTTTCGGCCTTGCGCAAGGCATCGCGCAGGGTTTGCGGCTGGATCGGCTTGGTCACGTGGCTGAGGGTGCTGTCCTTGAAAGCCTCGGGGCCGTATTCATCGTCGCCCGTGCAAAACACCACCGACGGTGGCGCCTCGCGCTCGCACAGGCGAGCCGCGACCTGAAGGCCATCGAGGCCCGGCATGCCGATGTCCAGCAGGACCACATCGGGCTTGAGGCTTTCGATCAGAGCCAGGG
>Ga0213824_1000305_pt1 | contig 41344 bp, 33 predicted proteins | sample MC6MC0906MG_FD_179892 | JGI IMG/M metagenome (GOLD analysis project Ga0213824, IMG submission 179892) | Enriched soil aggregate microbial communities from Iowa State University, Ames, United States - MC6-MC0906-MG | ecosystem: Environmental > Terrestrial > Soil > Unclassified | place: USA: Iowa...
CCTAGCATAGGGAATTGCTGATAATAAATAAGCGAATGTTTTGCCTGTTCCAAGTCCTGCTTCCGCTAAGTGAACTTTTTTGCTGCAAACAGCATCAGCTATCTGAAAAGCTGTAAATATTTGTTCATCCCGAACTTCGTATCCATGCTCAGGAAGGATATCATACAAAACGTCACCAATCCATTCAACTAATTTATCTTGAAAATCTTCTCTATTACTATAATCAAAGGGCTCTTTTACCCTTGTGTTAATTGTACACAATGCACACATGTTTCTTTTTCTCCTATAATGCTAAACTTATACCTTTTTGTATTACTACCCGCTTTAACGAACTTAATCCTCTATCCCCCTGTTAAAAGGAGATAGAGGATTATTTATTTTAAACACTATTGGGATATTTTCTTAGTTCTTTCTGAATCAGTCCCGATATTCTTATGTCTCTGTTGAACTTTTCCAACACCAATCTTTTTTTCACCATAGAAGAAATTACTTTTAGATTTCTTCTCCTCTATTAATTGTTTCATTTTATCCATATCTTTCATTGACATTTTATATTCCTCCATTTAATTACTAATTCAATTATTTACATTTGCTTAGAAAGTAAACATACTGTCTCCACATTCGCCGTCGAAGGAAACATATCCACACAACAAACCTTCTCCACCCGATACCCTCTCTCTTGAAGAACAACCAAATCTCTCACCAAACTAGTCGGCTTACAAGAAACATAAACCATCCTGTCCACGCCAAAATCAATAATCTTCCCCAACGCCTTCGGATGAATCCCATCTCTCGGCGGATCCAAAATAATCAAATCCGGCTTATCTTTCAACTCATCAATAATCTTAAGTACATCCCCGTCAATAAATTCACAATTCTCAAGGCCATTCAGACCTGCATTCTCTCTCGCCGCTTCCACCGCCTCTTTAACGATTTCAACGCCCACAACCTTTTTGGCCACCGGAGCAATGATCTGAGCAATGGTACCCGTTCCGCTATATAAATCAAAGACAACCTTATCCTTAGTCTCCCCCACATATCCTCTGACTGTCTCATACAATACTTCCGCCCCAAGGGAATTGGTCTGGAAGAAAGAAAACGGGGAAATTTTGAACTTCAGCCCTAAAAGCTCCTCATAAAAATAATCCTGTCCATATAAAATATCGGTCCTGTCACTCTTAACCACATCTGCCAGACTATCGTTTAAAATATGAAGAATGCCCACAATCTTCCCATTTAACGAAAGTCCCAGCAACAGATCTGTCAGTGGCTTCAAATCCACCTCTTCCTGTGTCGTGGTAACCAGGGCTACCAGGATCTCACCGGTCTTAACAGCCCGGCGCACCAAAAGATGACGCAGATATCCCGTATGCTGCATCTTCTTATAAAAACCGGTTCCCAATTGTTCGAAATACTCCTTAACCGTCTTCAGGATGTCACAAAAATCCGGATTGACTATCTTACATTCCGTAGTAGTCACCACGTCATAAAAACTTCCCCTCTTATGCATACCCAAAGCAAGAGGACCATCTTTATATTCATCCCCAAAGGAGAACTCCATTTTATTCCGGTATTCCGCTTCCACAGGGCTTGGCCGAATTCCCTCAAATTCATAATCCTCACAAACTCCGTCTATAAGATCCTTTACCTGCTGCTCTTTGATCTTAAGCTGCTCCGCATAGGGAATTGTCTGATATACACAGCCCCCGCAGCTTCCAAAATGAGGACATGGATTCTCTGCCGATTCCAGGCTTGAATGCTCCAATACCTCAAGAATCCGCCCCTCACAGCGTCCTCCTCTTTTTTTGTTTATCATAACCCGTACCTTCTGGCCGGGAAGTGCATGCTTTATTGTAATCTTCCCTTCCGGTAGTTCAATGACTCCCTTGTCAGGAAAATCAAATCTACCAATCGTACCTTCGTATATCTCGCCCTTTTTCACTATACGTGCTCCTCTTCTATCTTTATTTCTGCAAGCGATGAGCCGAGTGCAGGAATTTTTCCATTCCCGCATCTGGCAAATGCTGCAGGCTATATAATTTTTTCAATTTCAATCGAGCAAAAAAGCGTGTCTCACTGTCTGAGGCACGCTCTCTCTTTATAATGCCGATCCTACTCTTCAGAACCTTCGCCCGGTTTATCATCTTCAAAGAAATCATCGTCGAAATCATCATCAAAATCGTCTTCGAAATCTTCTAAATAGTCCGGTGTGAAGAAACGGTATACGGTATAGGCAATTCCTGCCACCGCCGCCACTGCACCTATGATAGCCAGTATCCAGAGGATACAGTTTTTCTTCTTTTCTTCCTGTTCCCTTCTATGAAGCAATTCATTCACTCTGCTTGAGTTCATAAGATCTTCCAGCTTACTCATGGCTTCTTTACTCATTGCATCAAATCTGTTCATAACTCCACGTCCTTTCTGAGAGCCTTGCTATTTTATGCCCATTATTCAGGGCTGAACCCACCACACTTTATTGGGTGTAAAGGTATGCCTGTAGGGCATCTCCTTCATATTTTCCGGCTAAGTTTTAGTCTCTCTGCCTGTCGCAGTTATTATACCATTATATTGATTCTTTTACTATCATTTTTGCTTTTTTTTAATAAATTATGTATTTTTAGATCAAACTCGTACAAGTTTCAGCTTTGCAAAGGAAGCAAACATTTTTTTGACGCCTGCCTGATCAAACTGAACTGTGACTTCAAAATCCCTTCCGCCGTCCTTGATCTCCAATACTTCGCCTTCCCCAAATTTCACATGGCTGACCCGGTCCCCTTCTTTATAGTTTAAAGAAGCTGATTTTTCTACAGTAAATGCTTTACCAAAACCAGGTGTCGATACAGGCGCTGAAGTTTTTGATGCATAGGAGTTGTTTCCGGGCCCAAAGCTGCTGACACCTGACGTCCTGCCGGATGACTTCGGTTTTCCCCATGGCAGGCCGCTGTCATCGTAATCAAGCGTACGCGCAGCAGACAGTCTTGGCTCCAGCTTATTTGAATCCAAAAGCGTATCAGGAATTTCATCTATGAATCGGCTGACTTTGGAATATCTGGTTTCTCCATTGACCATTCGCTGTCTCGCCGCCGTCATCATCAGGAAATCCCGAGCTCTGGTGATTCCCACATAGCAAAGTCTGCGTTCTTCTTCCACATCTTCCTTATCATCTGAAGAAATGGACATCATGCTTGGGAATAGTCCGTCTTCCATGCCGCTTAAATACACTCTTGGAAACTCAAGCCCCTTGGCGCTGTGCAAGGTCATAAGGGTTACTCTGTTTTCAGAATCATCCATTCGGTCCACATCGGCTACCAAAGCCACCTCTTCCAAGAATTCACTTAAATTAGGATGCTCATGCTCCCCTTCAAAGCTAACCGCCTTATTGATCAACTCTTCTATATTTTCCAGACGTGTCTGGTACTCAATTTCACCTTCTGCTTCTAATTCCTTCTGATAACCGGTTTCATCCAGGACATCTTCGATCAGTTCATGGATCGAATACGTCTCTTCTTCAAGCCTTTTCCGGAAGTCATCGATCAGTTCTGTAAACTTGAGAACTTTCTCCGCTGTTTTTCCAAGTCCCGGCACAGCCTTTGCGCGGCAAAAAGCATCATAAACGGAAAATCCATGTTCAGAAGCAAACGCCTGCACTTTTCCCAGGCTGGTCGCTCCAATTCCCCTTTTGGGCACATTGATGATTCTTAAAGAGGCTAAATCATCCTGTGCGTTGGCAATGGTCTTTAAATAGGACAGTACATCCTTGATTTCTTTTCTCTGATAGAAATTAACGCCTCCCACCATACGGTACGGAACATTATGTTGAAGGCATTTTTCTTCAATCAGACGGGACTGGGCATTGGTCCTGTAAAGGACCGCGCATTCCTGGTAGTCAGAAGAGCTGTTTAAAATATCACGGACAATGGCATCTGCCTCTTCCGAAGCGTTATCAAACTGCTTAAACTGTACCAGAGGGCCTTCCTCATTGGCGGTCCACAGGGTTTTATCCTTTCGTCCCCGGTTATGGCGTATCACCTCATTGGCTGCATTTAAAATGCTCTGGCTGGACCGATAGTTCTGTTCCAGCTTAATCACCTTAGCCCCAGGATAAGCCTTTTCAAAGTTTAGGATATTTTCAATGTTAGCGCCGCGGAATTTATAGATGGACTGGTCGTCATCTCCCACAACACAAAGATTCCTGTATTTTCCTGCCAGCAGGCTTATGAGCTTAAACTGGGCCGTATTGGTATCCTGATACTCATCCACCATAATGTATTTAAAACGTTCCTGATAATAATCCAGGATTTCCGGATTATTCTGGAATAGCTGTACGGTTTTCATGATTAAATCATCAAAGTCCAGTGCATTGTTCTTTTTTAGCTGACTTTGATATTCTTTGTAAATCTGCGCCACTTTTTTCTGCCTGAAATCACCGCCGGCATTCAGTTCAAACTCCACGGCTGTCACAAGCTCGTTCTTTGCTGTGGAAATAAATCCCAGCATCGCCCGGTCCTTATAGATCTTCGGATCCATATCAAGGCCCTTTAGTACATGGCGCATTAGAGTTTTCTGGTCATCCGAATCATATATAGTAAAATTCGTTGTATAACCAAGGCTTTCAATGTGCCGCCTGAGAATGCGCACACAGGATGAATGAAAGGTGGATACCCAGATACTGTCCGCACCAAAGCCCACCAGGCGGTCCACACGCTCCCTCATCTCACCAGCCGCTTTATTGGTAAAAGTGATGGCCAGGATATTCCATGGATTGATGCTTTTCTCTTCTATTAAATAGGCAATGCGGTGTGTAAGAACCCTGGTCTTACCAGACCCGGCTCCTGCCAGCACAAGAAGCGGTCCGTCCGTATGGAGTACCGCTTCCTTTTGCATTGGATTCAATGTATCATAAATACTCATATATTATACCGTACTTTCCTTTCCTCTTTACTGCCCATCTTTTCAGGGCATAAAGGTATACCTGTAAGGTGTTTCCTCTTTACTGCCCATCTTTTCAGGGCATAAAGGTATACCTGTAAGGTGTTTCCTCTTTACTGCCCATCTTTCCAGGGCATAAAGGTATGCCTGTAAAGCGTTTCATCTTTCATGCTTACTCTTCAATCCCCAAATACTTTTTTAGTTCCCCCATATGTTCTTCCGCCAGACGCCGCCCATCCCCGTACAGGGCCTCCAGCTTTCGTTTATCTTTTTCAGTTCTCTGTACTGTAACGTGCTTATCCGGACGAATAACATAGATTCTTCCCTCTTCTTCCAAACGGTCAATCTCTTCCTGCATCCGGTTATACCGGTCCGGGACCTCATTTAACGCCTTCAAAAACTCAGGCAGAGGGGCAAAATAGCGTTCATACCCTTTTTTTGTCCATTTATCAAGCGGAGGTTTCCGATATCCGTGCTCCCTGGTGAGTATCACAACGATCTTATCATATCCCAGATCAATAGCTCTCTGATATGCAATGGACATGGAGCAACCCCCATCCAGATATTTTTTCCCTTTTACAGGGATCATGCTGGATAAAACAGGGAGACTGCTGGAAGCCTTGACAGCACCAATAAAATCATCGCAGGAACTCTTTTCAAAATATTCCGGTTTTCCTGTTTTACAGCGGGTGGCAACCACCTCAAAGGTCTGCTGGGACTTCCCAAAAGTATCATAATCAAAGGGAACCAATGTATCGCACAATTCCCCAAACAGGAAATCAAAATTAAAAATGGAGCGGTTTTTTACCATATTCCGAAAGCTTAAAAACCGTTTATCATTGACGTAATCCAAATCCACTTTAATGGTACGGCCGATCTGTTTGCTTACATAGCTCATGCCGCACATAGAACCGGCTGATACTCCGTTCACATAGGACATCTCAATTCCCTGTTCCATGAATACATCCAAAACCCCGGCCGTAAATACGCCCCTTAGGGAACCCCCTTCTAAAACCAATGCTCCTTCTGTCATCTTATATCACCTCGCCTTCTATTCTATTGCATTTCCACCGTCCGGTCAATCTTTTTTCCAATCCATGGCTTATTTGAAAGCTCATGGCATAAATCAGCACGCCCCACTTTGTGGTATATTTGCCCCTAATTCAGCTGGTGCAGTGAACTGCAATGCCTTCAATTGGAACAAAATTCCCACAAAGTATGCGTGCGTCTTTGAATAACAGTTTTATGACACTCCTTAGGAAAACTGGCTCTGATAGAGTTTATAGTAGGCGCCTTTTTGATCCATCAGTTCCTTATGGCTTCCGGCCTCCATGATATTTCCCTGGTCAATGACAAATATACGGTCAGCCTTGCGGATCGTAGAAAGACGATGGGCAATGACAAAGGAAGTCCTGCCCCGTAAAAGTGCATCGATTCCCTGCTGTACCAGAAGCTCAGTATGGGTATCAATGCTGGAGGTTGCTTCATCAAGGATCAAAATCCCAGGCATTGATACCATGGTTCTTGCAAATGCCAGAAGCTGCCTCTGTCCGATGGAAAGGCCTGCGCCTCTCTCACTGATCACCGTATCATATCCGTTTTCCAGCTTCATGATAAATTCATGGGCATTGACCGCCTTAGCTGCATCCATCACCTCAGTATCAGACGCATCCAGACGTCCGTATTTGATATTGTCCCGTATGGTTCCGGAGAACAGGAAATTATCCTGGGTCATGATTCCCATCTGACTCCTTAAGCTATTTAAGGTCACTTCTTTTATTTCGTGTCCGTCAACAAAAATCTTTCCAGCGGTCGTTTCGTAAAATCGGCTGATAAGATTTACTATGGTAGTCTTTCCAGCGCCAGTCGGTCCTACCAGCGCTATGGTTTCCCCGGGTTTAACGGAGAAATTCACATCATCAAGAATCAGCCGGTCCGGCTCATCTCCATAAGCAAAGGATACGTGCTCAAAGACTACCTCACCCTTAATCTCCGGTAAGGCCACAGCTCCCTCCTGATCTGTAATTTCCGCTTCCGTATCAATGATATCAAAAATACGTTCCGCAGCGGAAATATTGGTGGTCAGTTTATTATAAAAGTTAGCCAGATTCCGGATAGGGCTCCAGAACATAGCGATATAGGTTGAAAACGCAAGAAATGTACCGATTCCAATGTTTTCTACTCCGACGATCCGGATTCCTATGAAATACAGCAGGAAACCTCCCAGCCCCCAGGTTATTTCTACCAGAGGACCGAAGCCATCCGCTACAATAACCGCATCCATGAAGGCTTTATAATGCTGGTTAACCAGATCATGAAATACCTCTTTTGTCTCGGGTTCTGCTGCAAAGCTCTGTATAATCCGGATGCCGGATAAATCTTCGTGTACATAAGCATTTAAATTTGATGTTTTTTTACGGTATATCTGCCACCTTCTATGAACCGTGGTCTCAATCAGAAACATACCCACGGCCAATATCGGAAGCGTCAGCAGTGCCGCCATTGCCAGGCGGTAATTCTTTATCAGCATGATGATCGCCACACAAACAACTGTAAGCAGATCCGGTATCAGCTGAGTCACACTGTCCGACAACACATCCTTTAAGGCATTTACATCTCCAATAATTCTTGCAAGCACCTTTCCCGTAGGCCGGCTGTCAAAAAAGCCAAAACCAAGGGTCTGAATATGCTTATAAAGCTCTTCCCTGATATTTAAAAGCACACGGTTGGATACGTCCGCCATAAGGCGCATGCGCATCTTTGTGCCTGCAAGAAACATAAGGAACAGCACGGTAGCACCGGCGCCCAGCCATAAAAGGCCTGCCATATCCTTTTTAGCCACACAGGAATTGATGGCATATTCCATCATAAGCGGCGCTGACATGCTGATGGCTATGGTTCCGGCCATGATAAAAAGAACGATGATAATCTCTTTTTTAAAATCCAGGAGATATCGATACAGGCGAAGCAGGGTGTCCTTTTTAAAAACTTCCTTCTGATCTTCATCTACTCTGCTAGAATTGACTGCCATTTCATCTCCTCCTCTCCATACTGCACCTGATAGGTTTTATAATATTGTCCACGCATTCTCATAAGCTCCTCATGGGTTCCCCGTTCCACGATCCGTCCTTCATCTAAAATCAGGATCTCATCGGCACGGCGCACCGCTGAAATTCGGTGGGCAATAATGATTTTCGAACTGTCCTTTAATTCTGCAAGATGGGCCTCGATCTCCTTCTCTGTTTCCATATCTAGAGCTGAGGTGGAATCATCGAGAATTAAAAGAGGCGTTTCCTTTGCAATGGCTCTGGCTATGCTGATCCTCTGCTTCTGTCCCCCGGAAAGTCCGACTCCCCTCTCCCCGATTACTGTATCATACTGCTCGGAAAGCTTTTGAATGAAGCCGTGAGCCCCTGCTGAGATAGAGGCCTGCTGCACGCTTTCCCATTCCGTTGCATCCTTATTTCCAGTCTTAATATTTTCCGTAATGCTGTCCGAAAAAAGGAATACATCCTGCATGACCACCGATACCTGACCCCTTAGAAATGCTAAAGGCAGATCCTTTACATTGATCCCGTCTAAAAGGATTTCTCCCTTTGTTACATCATAGAAACGCTCGATCAGATTGACAATGGAACTCTTTCCGGAACCGGTGACTCCCATGATACCAAGGGTTTTTCCCTTTGTTAAGGTAAAATCAATGTCGCTTAAAATACTCTTTCCATCCAGTTCAAAGTCCACATGTTGAAAGGACAGTTCTCCCTGGATCGTATCCGGCAGGACCGGGCTTTCCGGATTTTGGATAACCGGCTGCTCATCCATGATCTTTTTGATCTTTTTGTTGGAGGCCACCGCTGCTGCAATATCATTACTGAGCCAGCCCACCATTTCCATCGGCCAGATAATGTTATTGGCATACTCGGAAAATGCCCCCAGATCTCCAATGGTCATCTTATCGTTAATGACCAAAATACCGCCTGCAACAATGACTGCCATTAAAAGAACCTTTGATAAAAAGGATATGTTAGGCTGGTAACGGACGATCAGTTTGGCCTGCTTCATGTTTAAATCGTAATACCGTTTATTATGTTTCCTGAATTTCTCGATCTCGTAACCTTCTCTTGCAAAGGCTTTCACGGTACGGACCCCTGCCAGATTTTCCTGCGCTACCGTATTTAATTCGGCGGTCTGCTCACTGATCTTATCGTAAACCTCTCCCAGACCGTTTTCCATCTTGACCGCATACCAGGCGATCAGGGGGAGAATCACCAGCGGAATCAGAGTGAGGCTGGGGCTTAGACGGTACATACAGACGATTACAATGACCGTATGAATGGAACATTCTAACACCAGCATTCCTACAAATCCGAAAGCATTCCAGATTCGTTCCGCGTCATCCTTGATTCTGGCCATCAATTCTCCTGTGTTGTGGCTGTCAAAATACCCCATAGACAGGGTCTGGATGTGGTCAAATAAATCCTTCCTTAAATTGCATCCGATTCCGGATGCGGCATAGTCAAATATAAATTCCTTTGTGTACTGAAGTACCGCTCTACCAAGTCCGATTCCCACAAGCCCTAAAAGCAGCCTCATGAGAATCTGCATCTGTCCCCCCACAATGACATCATCAATAATATGCTTTGTGATCTGGGGGGCCATTGCATCCAAAAGGATGCTGACGACCATAGCCACAATCGCCAAAACATACAGTAAACTGTACCTCTTTCCATACTTCCATAGATTTTTCATACTTTTCCTCCTTTACTTACTGCAAGCATGAATGGGCTATTCGCCCTTTTATGTAAAAAAAACCGAAAAAAACTGCATAGTGCGGTCTTTTTCGGTAAATTGCAAAAAAATAGCCGCAGTCAATTCAGACTGCGGTTAAAAACTCATTGAAGCAGCTCCTGATTAGAGCCGTCAATCATCCCATGACATCTATAATCATGAGATTCTATCTTCATTGAGGCAGACTGAATTAATATAAAATAATTTTTCTATTCTATTCATTCCAATTGCATTATAGTAACGCTTCATAGTATCTGCCTCCTTTTCTTAGAATTATTGGTATTAATTGTACAATTACTAGAATACTTCCAATTTATTATTTTGTCAAGCAATATATCACATTTATTTATCTATTACATTTCTTCAATCCGTTCAATCCTTTTTTCCATACAAAAAAGCGGTTTTGGCACTGTGTACGCCAAAACCGCTTTCTGTCTACTTTCTATTTATTTAACCGGATAAAAACCAGAAGGGGATTCACTTAAGTTGATCATGATATTCTTTGTCTGGGTGTAGTGTTCCAGAATGACCTTATGTGTCTCACGGCCAATTCCCGAAGTCTTATATCCGCCGAAAGGTGCTCCCTCAGGAATGGAATTATAGGTATTAACCCACATACGTCCGGTCTCCACCGCTCTGGCAACCCGTATAGCCGTATTGATGTCCCTGGTCCATACTGCTCCGCCCAGTCCGTACTGGCTGTCATTGGCCATGGCCACAACCTCATCCTCTGTCTTAAACTTAATAATACATGCCACAGGTCCGAAGATCTCTTCTTGTGCCACTCTCATGTCGTTTGTCACATTGCCAAGGAGTGTGGGCCTTAAAAAAGCTCCGTTTTCCAGTCCATCCTCCAGAATCTGTTCTCCGCCACAAAGTACGGCAGCTCCTTCCGATTTTCCTATCTCTATGTAGCTTAATATTTCCTTCATATGACCTTTGCTAATCTGACTTCCCATCTGGGTATTTTCATCCCACGGAAGGCCGACCTTTACTTGGTTAAACCGTTTAACCGCTTCTTCCACAAATTTATCGTAAATGCTTTCCTGCACAAAGACCCTGGAACCCGCACAGCACACCTGGCCCTGGTTAAAGAGAATACCCAGCTGTAAACCATCCATGGCCATCTCCCAATTACAGTCCTCAAAGAAAATGTTGGCTGATTTGCCGCCCAGCTCCAAAGTAGCCGGAATCAGCTTTTCCGCTGCTGCAAGGGCCACGTTCTTTCCTACTTCCGTTGAGCCGGTAAATGCCAGCTTCCGGAAACCTTCATGTTCCAGAATATACTGCCCGGACTTGGAACCTGCTCCGGTAATAACATTGAATACCCCTGCCGGGATCACATCCTGAATCAGCCTTGCTAATTCCAGAACGCTGAGAGAAGTGGTGCTGGAGGTCTTAAAGACGGAACAGCAGCCGCTTGCCAATACTGGTGCCAGCTTCCAGGCTGCCATCAGGAATGGAAAATTCCAGGGAACGATTTGACCAACCACGCCGATAGGCTCTCTGAGGATCAGGCTTAGTGTATTTTCTCCCAGCATATTGGCGCTGCCCTCTTCCGCAAGTATGCAGCCTGCAAAATAGCGGAAATGCTGAGCTGCAAGAGGAATATCGACCGCCATGGTTTCCCTTATGGGTTTCCCGTTGTCCAGGGTTTCCACCATGGCAAGATGTTCCCTATTTGCATCTATGATATCCGCAATCTTATTTAAAATGGCAGCTCTCTGGTTTACCGGTACATGCTTCCAGGTCTCAAATGCCTTCCATGCTTCCCGGACCGCCTCATCCACGTCTTCCTTTGTTGCTTCGGCGCACTCAGTCAGCACCCTCCCATCGGCCGGACAAAAACTTTGAAAAGTTTTTCCATCAGAAGCATCCTTCCACTGTCCGCCTATGAATAACTGATATTTCTTTTGAAGCTCTACGTTCTGCATAATTTTATCTCCTCTCTTTTATTTTCTTTGGTACTCAAATCTTTACTTATGTTTCCATTATACCCCCGGTATTTAATCTGTCAATTTAAATATTTATTTAACATTATTGATATTTAATTATCTTTCAATATTTATTTTTAAACATTATGCAATATTTATGCTTATTAACCAATTTTTCTCAAAAACCAATCTTTAAATAGATTGATATTATTAATGCTGAGGAATCTCTTCTATCGTAATCCGAGTTAATTTTATATGATAATTTGTTATCTTTTTCACATTTTAGTTCTTTTTCAGCATTAGTCTTTTAGGTATTTTCAGTAAATAAAAAACCGCAGTTCATCCGGACTGCGGCCAAAAATTTATTAAAAATGTTCACTCTCCCAGCAATTCTTTTTGTTTCTTCTTCGTCAGCCCGGCTAATACCAGACGGTATGATTTTTCCAGTAAATCCTTCAGCAAATCATCAGGTACGTTTCCATCTGCTTTAATGGAATTCCAGTGAACTTTATTCATATAATAGCCGGGGATGATATCCTCATACTGCTGCCTTAAAAACTGGCCTTCTACCGGTTCCAGCTTTAATGTGATCAAAGAGTCTATGCCCTGGTCATTCTTACACACCGCCGCAAACATCTTATCGCCAAGAAGATACCTGGTCCAATTCCATTCCTCCTTGAAATCACTGGATACCCCATTCATTGATTTCAAGTATTCATCAATCCACTGATACCTCATATATTTCCTCCGAATCATTTTTATTACTTTTTATTGGGCCTTCTTTTTATCTTTAACAGCTGCATCATATCATCGAAAAGCGATTGGTCCTTTATCATAAACATGATCCATTTTCCATCGTGGTAGGTCGTTGATTCATCGTATACCTTCTGGACCTCCGGGGAATAGTTCTGCCGTTCCCGTTCAAAGGTCTCCCGTTCGGCTTGTCCCAGAATTACCATGAATCCAAAGCAGTCCTCTTTGGCATACAACGCGCAAAGGGTCTTTCCGCCTCTGCGGTATTTGTACTCGTACTTCCACCTTTTGCCGCCGCTGTTCCACTGGCGTTCCATATCATACTTCTCTTCGATTTTTTCACAAAGGCTTTTCCATGATTCAAATAACGTCTCCCCTATCAGGGAAGTCATTTCTTCTTGTGATGGAATCTTTTCCAGCATAAAATCCCCCTCTTTCAACAAGTTCTCAAAACATAAGTTACCGGTGCATTCATTCGCTTTTCCGTTTCCTCCACTTCCAGTCTGCTGCCCAGAAAACGACTGCATATGCTCTTCAACTTCAATTATTATAATTCTCCATCATACCAAAGTAAAACAATACCGGACTCTTTCTGACTGATAATTTATGAAATGTCATATCTCCTCCTTTTCTTTGACATTATATCATCCCAACTACGACAGCAGTATGTCACTGTTGGGGAACAACCGCAAAGAAAATCAAGTCAGCTTCGCTATCATTAATCAGGCTGTGAGCATACCCTTTGGGACAATAGTGACACAGTCCCGCCTGTACGGCTTCCTCTCCGCCATCAAACAGCATTTTTCCTGTTCCCTCAAGGAAGTATATGATTTCACTGCTTGTATCGTGGGTATGCATTCCTATGGATGCGCCCGGCTCCAACTTTCCATAGAGAATCTTATTGTTCTTATCTACAAGCATCTTTGCCTTAAATTCTTTTTCTCCGCCGTTAAAATGGGGGAGTATGGTTTCCTCTATCCCGTCAAAATTTATGATCATGTTCATCCAGCCTTTCTTATTTTATATCTCCTGTTTCAGCAGCTTTTCTACCCGGCCATTAAGAAAACAAAGAAGAATCCTATCCATCAATACCGGCATGATCTCAGGATACGTCAGGGAATCAGGCATCTCATCCAATAGCCGTATCTTTTCTATCTCAAACCCCGGCGGTATCTCTCCAAGTTCTTTGACTTCACTATAAAACAGCATTCCAAAAGATTCTTTTGAACTTTCCTCGTTCTCATCAATATTCTGAACCGAATATCCACTGACCGGTTCCAGGATATATTCTATTGCTCCCGTCTCCTCATAAAGTTCCCGGTTTGCAGTTGTTACGATATCCTCCCCCTTTTCCCGGTGTCCTCCAGGGATTTCAAGGGTGTTCCGGTTCTTGTGCTTACAGAATATCCATTTATTCCTGTACCGTGAAGCAATGACTGCATACTCCAGTAAATGATCCTCAACAGAATCATAAAATGTTACTTTTACCATCAGATCCCCTCCTATTTGATATCAACTTACCATGTATGAAAAAGAAAAACAATCTATTTTTTATGTAATTAAGGTCTATAAAAACAAAAAAAGCAGCAGACAATCATGGATTTTAAATAAACCATCTTTGTCCGCTGCTTAAACAGTCAATGTACTTATTTGATCTTCCCGGGAGTATATCCTGCTTTTCTCACTATCTCTATCAGCTCATTCTCCGTCATCTGCTCTTTCATATGTATGACTGCCAGTTTTTTCTTTAAATCCACAGAAGCATATAATCCTTCCCGGCTATTAAACTCATTCTCCACTCTCTTTTTGCAATTGCCGCAGGTCATTCCTTCTACCTCCAGGGTTCGGGCATAGGGATAATGGGAGATATCTTTATCAGCAGCTTTAATTTTCTTCACTTCACTGCCGCCGCTTCCGCAGCAGCCATACTTCGTCCTTTTTATGGTACCTCTTAATCCAAAGTAGCAAAATACAATTAAAATACCGCAAATTATTGCAGTGGACATCCTGTAACCTCCTCTATCCTTTTTCTTCATTTTTATACAGATGTATCAATGAGATATGCTTTCCTATCCAGTTAGTGCCTGGTAAAGCGGGGCATGCTGTTCCAAGCAAATCCAGCCAATCCTATTATAATACAATATTATAAAAAAGGACAGGATTACCTGATTATTTTTATCAACAACTTTATTTTTCTCTCACAAAAATAAAACGGCAGACCGTAAGATTTTTTCAAACTCCTACCGTCTGCCGCCTGCATTTATGATCTTCTTTCAATAATAAATTCTGTTACAAGCTCTTCTTCCCCGCTTATGCAGTACTCCGGGTGGACTGGTGCTCCCCAGCTGTCATCACCGCCTACGCCTCTCATGGCACCTAAAATATTTACTACCGTATATCTTGGTGCCGGAAGCTCTTCTCTGTGGGTAGCCGATTCCAGTTCCTCCGCCGTATAGGGAAGTACGGAAGCATCAAACGCCTGACCTGCTGCGCAAAAACCGATGGAATGGCCCTCCATGTCCGAAACCTTAAGCCAGCGGACTCCGGTTCTGTTGCCGCACTCCTGAGGTACCAGATAACGGGAAAGGTTATTATCCGGCGTATCCTCATAGATTCCCAGCCTCGCCCCTTCATTCCTGTCGCAGTAATTTTCCTCAGGTCCTCTTCCATACCAGGTGAATTTCTTAGCTGCATCCGGTGTGATGAGTCTCATTCCAAAGGCAGGAAGTTCTGGCAATCCCTTTTGACCCCGGAATACGGCCCTTACATGAATCGCTCCCCTTCCATCTACTTCGTAGGTAACCTCTGTCGATGCCTTGGGAACCGTAGAAAGTGCATAGGTATAGGTGACCTTTATGCTTCCTTCCTTCTCTTCCACCGCACAATTCTCGTAATAAGGGAACCTGCCTGCCCCATACCACACGGAACTTGCCACGGAAAATTTATTTCCTTTATCATTATCTGTAGTCGCTCTCCAGTACACCGGCATCATTGGTCTTCCGACCCATTCCTTTCCGTCGTAAACCAGCGAAACGATACCGCCTTCCTGCTTGGAAAATAAGATCCGGAAGCTATCTCCCGTAACGCCGATGTTGACGTCGCCATGAATAACTTTCAAAGGCAGCCCACAGCATTTCTCCTTCTTTCCTTCTATGACTGAAACCGCCTCGCCAAAGGCTGTTTCAAAGCCGGAATCTGCCCATAAGGTATCATTTTTAAGAATTGCCGAAACCTGGCAGACATATTCCCCCGGCTCCGTAAATTCCGGTACCGGAACGGCTTCATACCTTGTATCCAAAGGCTTTACCAATGCATCAAAGCTCTTCTGATAAACCGGTTCCCCGTCCTTTAAAACCGAATATACAAATTCAAGGTCAGAGGTATCCGTAAATAATCTCCTGTTTTCTATGGATACGCCTTTGGAGTCAGGAATCAGACGGATATCCTGATATAAGTATTTGACCTCCTGAGCCTTTGGAGAGATAGTTCTGTCTGCATAAGCGATCCCATTTCCGCAGAAGCTGTAATCCGTGGGCCTGTCGCCAAAATCCCCGCCATAAGTCATATGCTCCTTGCCGTAAACGTCCTTTTTCATCAGGGACTGGTCTATATAATCCCAGATAAAACCACCCTGATACATCTCATATCTATCTTCCAGATCCGTGTACTTTTTCATCCCGCCAAGGGAATTGCCCATGGCGTGCATGTATTCACAAAGGATAAAGGGCTTCTTTGGATCTGTATTTAAATATTCCTCTACCTCAAATGGCTTAGCATACATCCGGCTTTCCATATCACTGGTACGGTCAAATTCCCGGTTCCAGAACACACCCTCATAATGAACCAGCCTGGAAGGATCCCGTTCCTTGAAAAACTCTGACATAGCCAGGATGTCCTCTCCTGCATAGGATTCATTTCCACAGGACCAAATCAGTACACTGGGATGATTCTTATCCCGTTCCAGTACGGACCTTGCCCGGTCCACCACGCAGTCCTTCCACTCAGGAAGGCTTCCAGGTACATTCCAGGATGGCTCACAGGCTCCCATCTTCTGCCAGGAACCATGGCTTTCTAAATTCGCCTCATCAATGAGGTAAATCCCGTATTCATCACAAAGCTCATACCACAGGCTCTGATCCGGATAATGACAGGTCCTGACCGCATTGATGTTGTGGCGCTTCATAAACCGGATATCCCACATCATATCTTCTTTGGTAATGGAACGGCCTCTTTGTACATTGAATTCATGACGGTTGACCCCCCGGAACACAATCCGTTTTCCATTAAGGCACATCAGACGGTCTTTCATTTCAAAACGACGGAACCCCACCTTCTGAGGAACGATTTCTTTCATATTCCCCTGCTCATCGTATAAAATAACGGTGAGTTCATACTGATATGGATCCTCACCGCTCCATAAACGGGCATTGGATATGCGGGCGGAAAATTCCACTTCTTTTTCTGCCGGAATAGGTTCCCAGGAGGCGACCATTTCCCCAGCCTTATCCTTTAATATAGCGCTGATACTTCCCTTTATTTCTCCTGTAAGAGCCAACTCTGCACGGAACAGGCCATCCCGGTAGTCATCGGATACGTCCCCATGAATGAATAAATCCTCCACATGGCTTTCTGGAACCGCATATAAATACACATCTCTGAAAATCCCTGAGAACCGAAAGAAATCCTGGTCCTCGATCCAGCTGGCACTGCTTCTTTTATAAACCTCTACTGCAAGGCGGTTGGAACCCGGCCGAACAGCATCCGTAATTTCAAATTCGGAGGGCGTAAAGGAATCCTCAGAATATCCGATAAAGGTTCCGTTCAGCCAGACATAAAAGGCCGTTTCCACTCCCTGAAAGGACAGGAACAGTCGTTTCCCCTTAAGCGGTTCCTCCAGCTCAAACTCCCTTAAGTAGCTTCCCACCGGATTATTCTGCCAGTCAATATGGGGAGGCCTGATGTCAGACAGACCATCCCATGGATACATGGTATTGATATACTGGCATCTGCCATATCCCTGAAGTTCCATATGTCCCGGAACCTCAATGTTACCAAAGCTGTCCAGATTAAAATCACTTTCGTAGAAATGCTCGTTCCGCTCCGTAGGATTTTCTGCATAGGAAAACTTCCATGTACCATTTAAGGATTGGCGCTGTCCCATGATCCCCCTTAGAGCTTCTGCTTCCGTTTCATAATAGCAGTGATCGGAATGGGCAGCCAGACGGTTTACCGCGAAAACTCGCGGATCCTCCAGCCATTCCAGTTTTGCGGTCTTTTGATCCATTGAAAGAAACCTCCTTCTATAAATATTAAGTCCATTATAATCCACCACTTTAAAAGAATCCATGGCATTTCTTACGATTTCCTATATCTTTTATTCTTTCACCGCTCCGGCAGCGATTCCTGCCAGAATGTATTTCTGGAAGAAAATATAGATAAGGATGGTCGGCAGCATAATGATGATGATACCTGCCGCCAGCTTCTGCCACGACCCCTGCTGGGCATTGGCATAATTCATCAAAAAGGTGGTTAGCGTACGAAGCTTGTTCTTTGGCATGTATAAGTATGGAATATACATATCATTGATGATGGTAATTGCCTTGATGATCACCACAGTAGCTGTGGCAGGCGCCAGCAGAGGAAAAATGATCCTAGTAAACAGGCCGAAATAAGAACAGCCGTCCAGGAGCGCGCTTTCATCAAGAGATACCGGAAGGGTCGAAATGAACTGCCGGTAAATATAAAGCTGCATCAGATCCGATGCCACATAAATCACGATGGGTGCCCCAAGAGTATTGTAAAGGCCGATGCCGTTTATGATTTTAAATCTGGCAATTTCCGTTACAAAGCTTGGAATCAGCATGCCCAGGAAAAAAAGGCTCATGATCACCTTTTTAAGCTTAAACTCAAAACGCTCCAGAATAAAGGCGGTTATCGTTCCAAAGAGCACATTAAACAGAATGCTGACTGCAAGTATGATGCCCGTATTCTTAAAACCAATCAGTAGATATTTATCCCCTATTACCTTTTGAAAGTTTGAAAGAGTGATCCGTTCCATGGGCGGCAAAAGCAGGGGGGAGGTATTCACCATATCCGCCTTTGTCTTGAAAGCGGCAAACAGGGTCAGAAGGATAGGCGCCAGAACGATCAGGACCATTCCTATGCAAATGATCTGTTTTAATCCCTGTTCCATTGTACGTCTTTTCATCTTATTTTCTTCCCCCTTTCAGAATTCCATGAATGATCTTGTTCTGAACCAAATAAATAACAACGATCATGACCATAATCGCCACCGCCATGGTAGAAGCAAGGCCAAAGTTGCTGTATTTAAAGGCCGTATCAATGGTATAGAGCGTAAAGGTGGAGGAGGCATATCCCGGTCCTCCGCTGGTCATGACATAGGGGATATCAAATACCTGAAGAGCGCCCCGGATGTTATCAAACAGGACAAAATCCACCATGAGCATAATAGACGGTATCTGAATGTACTTGAACATTTGCCACGCATTTGCTCCATCCACTCTGGCTGCTTCCTGTACATCCTGGGGAAGAGACTGTAAGGCCGCCATAAAGAGGATGACATGGTACCCGGAAAATCTCCACAGGGATACAAAGGCCAGCACGAAATTGACGATTTTAGGATCGGACAGCCAGTTTCTTATCAGACTCTCTAAATGAAATACGGTTAAAATCTCATCAAATGCTCCATTTATAGGAGAAAAGAAATAGGAAAAGGCATAAGAAATTGCAACCCCATTGATGATATATGGCATAAAAACCATGGTTTTATAGAATTTTGACGCCCTGAGCCTTGAGGTTAACAGCACTGCAAACATCAGCTCTATGGGAATAAATATTAAATGCGCGAAAAAATACACCCCATTGTTGCGGAGGGAAAGCCATAAGTCCCTGTTCCGGAACATGGCCGTATAATTGTTAAAACCGATATGATCATAGGTTTTGGAATATCCATCCCAGTTTGTAAAACTCATGCGGATTAAGTCAAAGGCCGGAAACACCACAAACCCGATAAGCAATACCATAGGAACAACAAGGGAGCATACAATAAACCTTTTTTTCTGTTTTTCCAGAGAATTCATAGATACCTCCTGATTCAAGTCATTGGAAGAAAAGGGGGGCAGGGCTTCATCACCCTGTCCCCGTTTCCAATCTGTTTATTTAATTCCAAGCTTTGTTCTGGCTTCCGCCCATTTTGTATTGAGTCCATCCAGTTCCGCTTTTAAATCAAAGCCATTGGTAAACATCTGGGCTCCCAGCTTCTTGTAATCAAATGCGATATCATTCTGGATCGCCTGGAAATTGTCTCCACCACCGTCATACATAACCAGTTCCTTATCCGGCTGCTGCTCATCTGACTGGGCAAGGATCGGGTCCTTTTCCTTGGGGAAGTTCTTCATGGAAGATGCGCTGGTTACATAATTGATGTATCCTGGATACCAGTCTTCGCTGTAAAACCATTCTACGAAAGCCTTTGCCAGCTCCGGATTCTTGCTGTGAGTGGTTACACCCATAAAGGAGTCGCCCTGTACGATAACACGGAAAGGATCGTCTTTGGAATCTCTTACCGGAAGGTAGAAGGTGCCAAGTTCTGAAGCATCATCGGTACCGCTTTGAATATTCTGCAGGCCCCAGTCTCCCAGAGCAATGATAGCCGCTTTTTTCTGTGCAAACAGGGACGTCACCTGATCGTTGCCCATGCCAAGAGGATCTTTGCCGAACACATTTTTGCCAAATAAGCTGTAAACCTTATTGTATGCCTTGTTAATGTCGGTTCCATCTGCGAACGGAGCATCTGTCTTTGCCATATCGTTCCAGTTCTGTCCATTGCCGCCTTGAAGTGCAGGCATAAATTCCATGTACGGATAATCCGGCCATTCATCTTTTGCGCCAAGGGCGATTGCCATGAAATCCGGGTCGTTTTTCCCATAATAGTCCTGAAGAGTCTGAGCTGTTTTCTCGAAATCTTCCCATGTGGTAGGAACCTCAACACCAGCTTCCTTAAACATATCTTTCCAATAATAAACGTATTCATAACCCGCTGTCATTGGAATTCCTAAAACCTTGCCATCCATTGCGTATCCGGAGGCCAGCTCGTTGTTTTTCGCTGCCTCCAGCCCGGATAAATCCACCAGATAGTCCTTGAACCTGGATAAGGTGAATGGCTTGTTAAACATAACATCTGGAAGCTGGTTTGCTGATGTTCTCATCTTCATGGCATTCCAGTACTCGGAATCATCCTTGATCTTTTCTACTTCAATATCTGCATTGGGATATTTCTCCTGGAATTTCCCAACCATATCATTCTCATCAATATAATCCATCAGGTTATTGTCCCATATGGCAAATACCAGACTGCCTTTTAAGTCTTCCTTAGCTTCCGGCTTTCCTGCTTCTGTCTGGGCCCCATCCTGACCTTTCGCCGTGGTTTCTTTTGGAGTTTCCCCGGTTCCATTTGATGAGGAACAGCCGGTCATAGCTCCTATTGCCATTGCTGCACAAAGCCCCAAAGCCAACACTCGTTTTCTCATTTCTGTAATACCTCCCTTGTTTTGATGAGATTATATTACCATTTCAAAACATCCTTCTCCATGAGTTATGGTTTGAAAACTTGATCTATCGTCAGGTCTTTATTTCCGGTACCCGCCCGGACTTACTTTGCACAGCTTTTTAAATACTCTGGTAAAATGCTCCACACTGTTATAACCAACGCTCTGACTGATTTCATAAATCTTTAGATCCGTTGTCTCCATCAGCTCCCTTGCCTTTCGAATGCGGACCTCGGTCAAGTAGTTGCTGAAGGTAAGCCCTTCTTCTTTCGTAAATCTGGTGCTGAAATATTTTTCATTCAGACCGATGAAACTTGCCACGCTTCCCAGCGTCAGCTCCGGATTGGCATAATTGTCCATAATGAACCGTTTTGCACGGATCATCATATCCGCCTGTTTCCGGTCCGCATGGTGAGCATTATAATCCATGATCCAGCGGAAATAATTATTCAGCCACAATTCCAAGCTCCGCATTTCATCCAAACGGCCGATTTTCTCATAATAATTGACCTCTTCTGCAAACAGAGCACTGATGTCATCGTGGTTATCCGAAAGCTGCCAGGCTATGCTGCAGATGAGATGGAGGCAGGCCTCTTTGGCAGCTTTTAATTCCATTTTATAAAGTTCAGAAAAGAATCCCTTCTTTTCCGACCATACAGTAAACTCATCGCCTATCATCAGTCCCTTTATAAGCTTTTCATAATCCTGTCCCGCCTGCCGGACCTGCTGGAATGAGACCGCATCTTTTTCCCATGGATCGCAAATCTTCCCTTTCCCTTTTAAATACTTAAGCCTTAACTGCTCTCCTGCCTCTTCAAACCGGTTTAAGAAATCCTTTGTACCATTTCCCGGGCTGCTGATCCCTGCGGAAACGGAGAGATTCATAAAGTGCTTCCACACATTGCATAACTGCTTACAGGCGGAAACCGCATTTTCCCTATACTGCTCCGGATCGGTGATACGATACAGCAAACAATAGCGGGAAGGCGCCACTGCCCCAAGAATGCAGCGGGATGCCACCCGGGGAATCTGCCCGGCAAGCTCTAACATGGGCTTTATCAGTTCTTCTTCAAAATCCTCTCCAAAACGGGCCGATGCCTTATGGAAGTCTTCTATTTCAAATTGCATCACCAGGTATTCCTGTTGAAAAAAAGTCTCCTCAAGGGATCGTCTTCCCATGGCCATATCTACAAGAAGAACAGAATCCGGGATTTTTACCACCGGATTCTTCTCTCCTCCTGTTTCATTGCCGTGATCGTGAAATACCTCTTCATCCAAACGTTTCAGCATTGCTGCAAGAGTTTCCTCTGTTAATCCGGTCTTTAACAGGTAATCGCAGGCCCCCAGACGGAAGGCATCCCGAACCAGCTTAAAATCGTCATAGCCGCTTAAAACCAGTACTGCCGGAATGGTTTTCAAACGGTTTAACTCCTCTAAGAGGCCGATTCCATCCATAACCGGCATTTTCATATCGGTGATCACCAAATCCACCGGGTGATCCTTGATATATTCCAATGCCTGCTGTCCATGAATGGCATCCGCGGCAATCTGATACCCCATCTCTTCCCAATTAATCAAAGAGCGCAGGGTAATTCGTACTATGGTATCGTCATCCACGATCAGGACATTTCTCATAGGTCTTCCGGTTCCTTTCTTTTTATGGGGATGCGAATGGAGGTTCTTGTGAACCGGCCCTTTTCGCTTTCCATCTCAAATTCACAGCTTTCGCCATAATTAAGCGTAAGCCTGGTTTTTACATTGGTGATTCCGATTCTTACATGATCCTTTTTCCCTTCCTTTTCCTCTTCCCCATTCAGGATCTGGCTCATCTCTTCTTCCGACATTCCCTTTCCGTTATCCCGGATCTCAAGGAACAGATATCCATCTGCTTCATGAGCTGTCAGCCAGATGAATCCCATCTCGTCCATCAGGCCGCTAAAGCCATGGACAATGGAGTTTTCCACAACAGGCTGCAATATAAGCCTTGGGACCAGGCAGGAAAAACAGGATTCCTCTATCTCATACTTTATGTCAAACCCGTCGGAATAGCGGATTTTCATTAGATAGATAAAGCTATCTAAAACATCCAGCTCCTCTTTTAAAGGATAAAATCCCGTATTGCTTCGGAAGGAGCAGGATAATATTTTAATGAGCGCCTCTGCCATGCGGGCTATGGACTCATATTTTGACATCTGTGCGATAAATCGGATTGAATTTAATGAATTTACCAAAAAGTGAGGGTTAATCTGAGACTGCAGCGCCCTGATTTCTGCCTCATGCTTTTTCTGCTGCTGTTCTTCATTTTCCTGTATCAGCTGCTTTAACCGTCTTGTCATACGGTTAAAAGAATGGATCATCAGGCGCAGCTCTTCCTGTCCTTTTGGTTCCACATGGACCAGAAGGTTTCCCTCCTCCACCTTTTTCATGCCCTCAACCGTATGATGGATGGGGTCAATGATGCTTTTTAAGAAATAACTGGAAAAACGGTAGAACAGTGCAAACAGGAGGAGCGTAACTGCTACAATGACGGCTGCAGTCCTGTTAAAGCTCCTTGTAAGGGCTTCATAAGACACTACGCTGATGATCTTTAAGCCGGTCACCGGTTCTTCGGTCACCACTCCCATATAACGTCTGCCACTTGCCTGATATCGGAATTTGGGCTGTTCTAAGGAAATATTCCGAGGTAAAAGGTCCATCGTACCTTCTGCGTCAAAAATGGCCTTTCCTGACTTGTCCGCAATTATGGTAGATCCCAGCAGCCGTTCCTTATTATAATCTTTTATCAGACCTCCGGTCCTGGATGAGACAAACAGTGCCGTCATCTCTATCACTCCGTCCCGGTCCACATCCATCCCAGGAGACAGGCCTGCGGCAATGGTCAGGGTATAGGCATTTTTTCTGGAATTGGTCACACTACGGTCATAAAAACCTACCTTTACCACATTGGGAGCTGCCAACGCCTCCTGATACCAAGAGGAGGTCCTAAGTTCATTCCTGTCCAGGGTAATATCATCCTTCATATAGGTATGGTCTCCGTCTTTCATATAAAATACGGCAGACAGGATGTCCTGCACCGGAACCATGGCATAATGAAAGGATTCGGTAAGGATTTTTGTATAAAGATATCTTTCAGCCACATCTTTTGTATTGGTTTTCGCTGCGTTTTTTATGACTTCATTGTCGTTAACATATACGAAATGGGATAAACGGAGAGATACATCCTTTACTTCTCCGCCCAGAGTAGAGGCGATGTTATCCTGGGCACGCCGGATGTTGGAAACTGCGGAATCCACCATCATGGTACGGATAATGAGGATGGACAGTAAGATTATAAAAAGAATAGGAAACACGATGAGGGCGAAGAAGCTGCTATAATAAGAAGCCTTTAAATTCTGCTTTTTATTCATCCACATCTTCTTACGCCCTCCTCGCTGCTACCTGTTTATGACTTTATTATACAGCGGAAAAACATTAAAATCAATGCATCATTCTATCGGATTATGCTCTCCACCCTCGTTTCCAGCCGGATAGTTTCCCCTTTTTTTATACGATAAGAAACCGCCGGTATGGATGAATTGGGATACAGCACGTTGGTATTGGGATCTGCCTCTATTACCAGGCCTGCTGCCTCCGGGCCTTCCCCGGACACCATACAATCCTGCTTTCCAGAGGATACAAATGCTCCCTTCCCCTCTGCCTTCTGCTCATAAGTTTCTGTGAATTTCTCCACGGAGAAGCCGCAGTCATAGGCAGTGCAGTCGTACTGGCTTTCAATCTCGTGAATCCTTAAATGGCCGTACTCTTTCGGAATAATGGTTGATGTGACCATGATTCCCGGGAACGGATGCCATCTGCTGACAACCCGGTCTTCCAAAACCTCATAGGAATCACTGTATTTCCGGACGAATACATAATCATCTCCGTCAATGACAAAGGCCAGAGAAGAATCCGGAGCATTTTCATGAAGCACGATCTGGCTTTTTGCAACGGAAAATCCAAAACGGGTGGAATAGGCAAACTTGGAGTATTTTTCCGGCACATGGCCGTGTCCGTATTTCTCGCAAACTCCTGCCGGATAGGAAACTACATCCTTTCCATGGCGATGCATCACCATATCCGCTTGTTTTAACATTTTTACCGGCTCCAGCTCTGGTAAGTCCTCCGCCTTTGCAGACCAGAAGGGATGATCATCGGGAAGCCCCAGGCACAAAAGGGTCTTCATCCCCCAGTAAGGAGAACCCGGCGCATTGTAGCGTTCTGCCATGACTAAGTTTGGATATCCATATCCAATGGTCAGCACGCCGTCACGGTCAAAGATCTTCTGCTCCGTCCACCAGTTCAAATGGCGGGCTATGATTCCCTTTACAACTCCTGCCGGGATATCATCAAGCCCTGCAAATACATATGCAGACCAGAATGCTGCCTCTCCAAAACGGTAGGACAAGCTTCTTCCGTAAGGGAGAGCGGATCCGTTTTCATCAAACCAGTATATAAAATCTTTGGCAAACCGCTTTGCACGTTCCTTAAACAGAAGGCACCTCTCCGGCTCTTCATCCGCCATTGCCACCGCATACAAAAGCCCGTAATAATGAATGGCAAAGGAAATGTAATAATCCTTCTGACAGGAGCCGCCATCCCGGTACCAGCCATCTTCAATATAATAGCTTTCAATTTTTTCAAGACCAGATGCCAGCCGTTCTTTACTGTACCGGCATCCCAGCTTTTTTAAAGCAACGTTCACCAGAATCATAAAAAACTGCCAGTTGCATTCAGGAATGATATATTCATTGATTCCGTAAAGCCATTTTGCCAGATTCTGTTTTCCTTCCTCGCTTAAAGGCTCCCATAATTTTTCCGGAGTAAAAATCAAACCGCTGGCGATGGCCGCCATTTCCACAAACCGCTGGTCATAATCCTTAAAACCTCCCCAGTATTCCGGATGAGAAGGATCGGTGCCGTTTGCAAGGCCTTTCTGATAAATCTCTTCAAACCCTTTGCCTCCCCCAAGCCACAAGGGAACCAGTGACCATAAAGGCCGGGAAAATGCCTCCATCTCGATGCTCACCTTAGGATATGTGACACCGCTGTCTCCAAGGGGAAGCCTGGCGCACCCTTCGCTGTACAATGGCTTTAAGGGGTTTAACACCTGGAACATCCATTGCTGGAAGTCCTGTTTTGTTTCAAGTTTCATCTATATTCGCCTCTTTTCGAATTATTTCGATTATTACCAATATGGATTCCAATCCTTAGACAGCCTGGTTAAGGCTTCCATGTAGAAATAATCTCCCCAAATGTTGCACTCATCCACGCCTTCCGGTGTGCAGGTGTTGTAAGGGGATTTCTTGGAATACGTGCTGTGAAGCACCAGCCCATTGGATTCCTGCAAATCTTTAACCGCATAATGTTCCACAACGGATTCCATGATCTTTTTTGCTATGGATACGTAGCAAGCGGCATCGGATTCATCCAGATACTTTGCCATTTCAAGCATTCCGCATGCTGCAATGGAAGCAGAGGAAGAATCTCTCGGTTCCTCAGATCCTTCGCCAAATTCCAGATCCCAATAAGGTACCAGATCCGAAGGAAGGTGGTCTAAGAAATATCCGGTCACGTGCTTAAAATCCTCAATGTATTCCGGCCGCTTTGTATACCGATAGGCAAGAGCGCAGCCATAGATTCCCCAGGCCTGTCCTCTGGCCCAGGCGGAGCCATCCTTATATCCCTGGCAGGTAGCCCCATGATCCGGTTCCCCTGTCTCCATGTTCATGAAAAACGTATGCCAGGTGGAATAGTCCTCCCTTATGACATTTGCAATGGCGGTATGAATGTGTTTTTCCGCTATCTCGCGGTATTTCTGGTCTCCGGTTTCTTCCGTGGCCCAGTATAATAAAGGGAGGTTTAACAGGCAGTCAATGATAAAGCGGTAATTTTCAGGCTGGTTCATAGGGCCCCAGGCCTGGATAAACTCACCCACCGGCTGAAAACGGCTGATCAGCTGGTCTGCCGCTTTGACTGCCGCCTCCTTTGCTGTTTCATCACCCACCAGCTTATAAGCAGCTACGCAGGAAGGGGTATACAAAAAACCCATATCGTGATGATCCACTTCCACCTTTCGGTCTATCCGGTTCAAAAAGCTTTTCGCCTGGATCTGACCGGCCTTTTTCAGTTCGTCTGTCTTGCTCCACTCATAAGCAAGCCATATCTGTCCGGTCCAGAATCCGGTGGTCCAGTTTACATTGGGAGTTGGATTGTAGAATCCATCTTCGCTGTATGCTTTTTTAAAGGAATCCGTAAATTCTTTTAAATTATCCTCCACCTGCTTCACGGCGAAATCCATGGCCTCCCGGCACTTCTCTTCTGTTAGCTCTGATTTTTCTCTAAGCAAGGTCTCCGTCTGTTTGTTCACGTTTTCTTACCTCCTCGTAATATTCCTTCATAATTAAAAAGGCAGGTTTCTCCCGCATCCGGTCCGCTGTTACCAGACCCTTGATGTTGTATCCTTTTTGATACGTTCCAAGCCGTTTCGGCGTCCGGTAATCAAATAGAATCCAGGGTGCCGTACCCTGAATATAATCGATCTTTCCAAACATTTCAACTTGCTTTTTATAAATTTCCTTCTGTTCTTCCTCAGAGCCCCGGACCTTACCGCCTTCCGGACCGGAAGCAAGATACCCGTCCCCGCCGAACTCGCTGATAACAACCGGTTTCTCGGGTTTGGAACCATCTAATATATCAGCCAGCTTTCCGTAATCCGGATCATACCAGCCATAGTATTCATTAAACCCAATGATATCTAAATGCTTTTCCAGCCTGTCGGAAATCCTTAAATTTACGGCATCCACCAGACAAGCAGCGGATACCAGACGGCTGGAATCGAATTCCTTTGCCGTTTCTGCAAGCTCCTTCATAAAGTGATAGCGCTCATCCGTATCAGGATTCTCATTTCCTACGGACCAGATAATCACACTGGCCCGGTTATAATCCCGGTTCATCATCTCTGTCAGCTGGTTTTTTCCATCCTCTAAGGTCCGTGGGTTTGCAAAATCGATCCACCAGTAAACCGGAATTTCTTCCCATAAAAGAAGACCTGCCTCATCTGCCAGTTCCGAAACCCACTCCGTATGTGGATAATGTGCAAGACGGAGGAAATTGCAGTTCATCTTTTTTGCCCAGTCAAATGCCTGACGGATATCCTCTTTTGTAACAGCCTTTCCATGTTCTTCTGTCTCCTCATGAAGGCATACACCACGAAGGAAAACCGGCTCTCCATTTAAAAGAATTTCTCTGCCCCTGGTTTCCACGGTACGAAAACCTACCCGGTCTTTTACCTGATCCTGCGTTTTATTGTTAGATCTAAGATGCAGGGAAACCTCATACAGCTTGGGATTTTCCGGGCTCCACAGAGAAAGTTCGCCGGCTTTTACGGTCAGCTGTCCCCGTCCGTCTGCTCCCAGAGGAACTACCTCTACCACTTTAAGCTCCGGTATGGAGAAAACTACCTCTCCATCCTTAAAGTCCTCAAAACCTCCAAGAGCCACGGATACACTGATTTCCTTTTTCTCCCGATCCGACAGAGACACCTTCATATCCTTAATATAAGTCTGAGGCACACAAAGAAGAGATACACTCCGGTATATGCCGCCGTATAAAAACCAGTCCGTATTCTCACTTGGTATCTGATCCTGCCGTCTGGTGTTGTCTGCAACCACGATCAGTCTGTTATCCTCTTTTAAGTCTTCCGTAACCTCAACACAGAATGGGGTTGATCCCCCTTTATGAACCCCAAGGAATGTTCCGTTTAAAAAGATCCTGGCTTCATAAGATACCGCCCCGAACCGCAAAAACACATGTCCTTTTGTGGAATCCTTAAAAGAAAACCGGCGGCTGTATACCGCCGGTCCTTCATAATAAAAATATTCCGGCTTTGCAAGGTTCCATACTCCTGGTACCTGGATTTCCTCCCAGTCGTCAAAGCCATAATCCAGAGGGACCCTAAGGCCCTCTGAATTCACCTCCTGCTCCAGAAACCATTTGGCCCTTAAGCAGTTATCATACATGTCGACGGAAAAGTTCCAGTCACCGTCCAGGGACTGCGCTGGTCTGCCGCCTGGGATCACATAGGAATTGGTCCCCAGGCAGGGGGAGGCATAGCTGTCCTTATAAGACTCGTTATGGATGTTATCCACGAAATTCTTTATTGTTTCCATTTCTTTATCCTTTCACTCCGGTAGCTGCAATGCCTTCTACAAAATATTTTTGCAGGGACAGGAACACAATGAGGACCGGGATCAGGGAAAGTACCGATGCAGCCATAATCAGGCCATATTCGGAACTGTACTGGCTGATAAACATCTTAAGTCCTAACTGCAGGGTCTTCTTCGCTTCTGTTTTCAGGTAGATCAGGGGCCCCAAGAAATCGTTCCAGGTACTTACAAAGGTAAAGATGGTCAAGGTTGACAGAGCCGGCTTTGACAATGGCAGCATGATCCTTCCGTAAATCTGATACTCGCTCATGCCGTCGATTCTTGCAGCCTCACATAGTTCATCGGGAATTCCCTGATAGAACTGGCGCATCATGAATACGCCGAACGCAGAGAACGCCTGAAGGAAGATGATGGCAAGATGGGAATCATTTAACCCGAATTTTCTCATCATCATGAACTGGGGAACCATATATACCTGCCATGGAACCGCAATAGTTGCGATGTAAGCCATGAATAAGAGATTGCTGTATTTGAATTTCAGCTTTGCAAATGCATAGGCAGCAAAGCTGCTGGTCAAAAGCTGTAAAAAGGTAACGATCAAGGTAATCTTCACCGTGTTTAATACAAAGGTCATAAGCGGGATCTTTGTCCAGATATCCAGATAATTCTGCCATCTTGGATTTTCCGGTATCCACTGGATCGGGAAAATGAATACGTCCTTATCCAGCTTTAAGGAAGCCGAGAACATCCATGCAAATGGAATCAGCATAACAGCTGTCAGAATGATCAAAACCACATAGAGGAGGCATCTGCTGATTTTATAATTTGTGCTTTTTACTTTCATTTCATTTCCTCCTTATTCTAGTTTGCATATTTCTTCTCGCCGCGGAACTGAACCAGCGTGATGGCAAGAACCATTAAGAACAGCACCATTGCAACCGCACTTGCATAACCTAAATTCCAGTTGCGGAACGCCTCTTCGTAAATGTGGTAAACCAGAACCATTGCCTGGGAACTTACAATTCCGTTGGAACCTCCTGCCAGCATGTATACGATGTCGTAAACCTTAAAGCAGTTGATGGTCAGAATGATGGTAACAAAGAAGGTGGTTGGCTGAAGCTGGGGCCATGTGATATACCGGAATCTCTGCCAGGAGTTGCAGCCGTCAAGGCCTGCCGCCTCATAAAGCTCTCCATTGATTCCCTGCAGTCCGGCCAGATAGATAACCATGTAATAGCCCATATTCTTCCAGACACTGAACAGTACAATGGTAAACATCACCCAGTTAGGATCCGCGGACCACTTTGGAAGACTTTTTGCATTGACGCCCAGATGATAAAGGATCATGTTAATGGGACCGCTTTTCTGAGGGCTGAACAGCATATTCCATACGGCTGCCACTGCTACTAAAGACGCCACATAGGGAAAGAATCCAACTGTACGGAAGAAATTTCTTCCTATGACTTTCTGGTTTAAGACCACGGCCAGACCTAAGGCACTGGCCAATGTCAGAGGAACCGTTGCAATACAGTATACAATGGTATTGATAAAGGACGCATGGAATCTGGCATTTCCAAGCATATCAATGAAGTTCTTAAGTCCGGCAAATTCCAAGGGGCTGTTGCCATCCCATTTCATAAATGCCAGAATAAAAGCAAAAATAATGGGGCCAAGTGTAAATACTGCAAATCCGATAAAGTTGGGAGCGATGAAGGAATATGCAACCATATCCCTCTTTTCCTGACGTGTGAACCGTTCCCCTGTCCGCACCTTTTTTATTTTCTCATCTATTGTCTCGATTTTCGCAATCAGGACATCCCGCTTACGGGTTCCTTCAGCCTCTCTCAATATAAGGCTTAAAGCATCCCGCTTCTTATTTAACTCTGCGATTTTTTCCTGTTTTTGCGCTTCTGTTATTGTCTTCGCCATATTGCTTATCCTCCTTTTCCCGTTTTTATCTTCTAAAGAATCAAGCGGATATGCTTTCATATCCAGTTGACGCCCGATGAAGCAGGGCACGCTGTTATTTCAATCGTCAAATCAAATCAGAAGTTTCTTTAAATGAGGCGGGCTTTTGGCTGCCCGCCTCTGTGATATCATTTTTGTTTACCAGTTACTGAGCCAGAATTGCACTAACCTTTTCATCCATCTGGGCAATGCCTTCATCTACGGACATGCCGCCTGACATGATCGCATCATGGGCTTCGTTTAATACAGTTTCAATTTCGGAGTTCTTTGCATTTACAGGCATCTCTAAGTATAAGTTAGAGGTGTTAAGAGCTTCTACGCTGGTTCCGTCATCCTTAGGGAATCCGTCTGCACTGGATACCAGATCAGAAACTGTGCTGTTCATAACGGCCGGAATCGTACCGGTAGATGCAAGGATTTCTGCGCCTTCTTTTCCGCATACGAAGTTGATAAATTCCCAGGCAAGATCCTTATGAGGAGCTTTGGCCGGAATTCCTAAAGTGGTAATGGTCGCAAGGGTGGAGCCTGGTTCTACTCCATCTGCATGTGGATATTTAGCAATACCCCAATTGGTGCAGTCTGTGTACTCGCCGGTGCGTACCTTATCCATTAAGGTAGAGATAAACCATGTACCCATGTTCATCATTGCAACATTTCCCTGAGCAAATGCGCCGGAATAATGTAAGCCGCTGGTCTTTAATGTAGCATAGTCCTGACATACTCCATCTTCCTGCTCTCCAAGAACCATCTCATAGTATGGCTTTAAGAATTCGTATTTTCCATCAATAATGGTGTTCTTTCCATCCAGTACGCCGAAAAGCTGTACGGCTGATCTCCATGTATGGTAATGAGCGCCATAAACTTCCTGTCCGGGAGTCTCTACCGCCAGGCTTCTTGCCAGAGCGTCATACTGTTCAAATGTCATATCATTGGTTGGATAAGCAACGCCTGCTTTGTCAAAGATATCTTTATTATAGAATAACACCCAGAAATCATTGCGGAACGGAAGCTCATATAACTTTCCGTCAACCGTAATCTGTTCGGTAAGGCCTTTGTACTGTGTCAGATCAACACCAGAAGACTGAATGTAGCTGTCCAGGGGTTCTAATACGCCTTTGTTCACAAGCGTCATATAGCCAGGAACATCCTTAATGGTAACCACGTCAAAGTCAGAACCGCTTCCGGTAAGCTCTGTTGCCAGAACCGTCTGATAATCGGTGGAGCCTAAATCAACCATTTCTATCTTCACATCCGGATGCTCCTTTTCAAAAGCATCGATGAGCGGCTGGTAATAGGTTGTTAAGCCAATATCCCATACGGACCATTTTAATGTGGTCTGTCCTCCTGCTGCCTCTGTGGCTTTCGTCGCTTCCGCTGCAGCACCTTCTGTGGAAGCTGCCGTGGTTTCCTTGGAACCGCCGCCGCATCCGGCAAGGCTGACTGCTGCCATAGCACATGCCAGAACAATACTCAGTGTTCTTTTTTTCATTGTAATCCCTCCTGATTTGATTGTTTTTCAGTAAATCCCGCATGATCCCCGTGATTTACCATGGATCCTATTATAACGCTGGATTGTTGTTTTAAAAATGGAATTTATCTTTCATAATATTCACTTTTTATTCACACTTCTTTTACACTTTGTTAAAACATGCACTTTTTTATGATAAGCAGTAATATTTCTCTTTTGTATACAAATTAACACGTTTGTATATAAAAAGCAGCCGATTTTTCATTGACATTTTACATTAAATAAGCTACCTTTGTAGATGTTATTACCACTCATACAAGCTACCCATTGAAAGAAGGGACTTTATTTTATCATGTGGAAAAAGTTCATCCCAAAGACCATAAGAGGAAAAATCATGGTACTCACAGCAGCCATTACGCTGCTCATCACCGTTCTGACTACAACTGTCTGTTTCTCAGTTTTCCAGTCCTTCTTAAGAAAAAACCAGATCCAGTCTGCGGAATTCAGCCTTTCAGTCGTAAGCAACAACATTGGAGCAGATATGAAGGATATTATCTATTTCAGCAAATGGTGCTGCTCCAACAGTGCCGTACTGGATTATCTGGAAGCGTTTAAAGACAAGCCAAAGCTTGCCACCGCCGCCAGGGACTTTGATAATCTGCGCCCTATGGCTCTTTCCTCCCACAGCCGTTTAAAGGAAGAGTATTACAACACCAGGGCCTATGAATACATGTCTCGGGTCATCGTTTCTTCTTCCAATGAAAGCAACTTCCTTCAAATAGCGGCATTGGCAAACGCCTCCTCCTCTTATGCAGCCAGAATCATTAAAAATCAACCTTTCTTTGATAAACTTTACAGCTCCGACGATTTTCTCTGGATTGGCCTGGTAAAAGATCCATTTACCAATACAGGCATGGACCAATTTATTCCCATCGTACGTCCGGTTTCCAACGAATTTAATTCTGAAGTCATTGGCTGGGCTTATGTGGAAATTTCCTCCCGAATCTTTACCGATTACCTGGCCTCCTACCCTCTTCCCGAGGACAGTATTCTATATATTACCATTGGAGATAAAATCTATGGTTTTAATTCAGACGGCTTAAAGGAAATGGAAATGCCCTACACCAATCCGGAAAAGCTGGCCGGAAACGACTCTCTCTCCAAAGGAACCAGGGTTCTCTCCGTTACCATGAACGATGGAAAAAAACGCACCCTGGTGGAACGGCCCATTGAGGGCATGGCTGGCTGGAGTTTATCCCAGGTACTTTCTGAGCAGCAGCTTGGCCAGCAGAAAAACTTATACACCCTTTTAATCCTGGCAACCTGCCTTGCCATTGTCTCTTTGGGCATACTCCTCGCCTTCCTGTTAAACAAGATTATCATGGATCCCATTCACAGGCTCAGCAGTAAAATTCATGATATCTCAACCGGGGATTTTTCCAGGGATTCGGCCATTGAGTGGAATCATGAATTGGGAGAAGTCGGCAAAGGAATCAATAATATGTCAGAAAATATTAACACCCTGATGGAAAAACGGGTAACTGATGAAAAACAGAGAAAGGATTTGGAATACCAGATTCTGCAAAGTCAGATTAATCCACACTTCCTATATAATACCTTAAATTCCATCAAGTGGATGGCAACCATTCAGAATGCAGACGGTATTGCAGATATGACCACAGCATTGGCCAGGCTCCTTAAAAATGTTTCAAAAGGCACCACTTCCATGATCCCCTTAAGGGAAGAGCTGGATCTGGTAAAGGATTATTTCCTGATCCAGAAATATCGCTACGGCGGAAGTGTCACCATCGAATATTTCATTGAGACAGAGGATTTATATAATTGTCAAATTCACCGTTTTACCCTCCAGCCCATCATTGAAAATGCTTTGTTCCATGGAATAGAGCCTGCAAAAACAGCTGGTAAAATCACAGTATCAGCCCGAAGCATCAATCTGGGTCTCAAAAAGGCACTTAAAATAGATATCACCGATAACGGCATAGGAATGTCCAAGTATACCATTGATAAAGTTCTCCATGAGAAGACCGACAGTCAGAACAAAACAGAATTTTTCCGGCAAGTTGGAATCAGCAACGTAAACAGGCGCATCCAATATGATTTTGGCCCGGAATATGGAATCACTATTGACAGCTGTCCTGGTAGTTTCACCACCATGACCATTTTAATACCTTATGCCCTTAATTCAGAAAATCAACCAGCCGAAAGGTAATATATATGACGAAATTATTGATTGCAGATGATGAGCCATTGGTTCAGATCGGAATAAAATCCATGATAAACTGGGCGGATTACGGCATTGAGATCTGCGGAACTGCTATGAACGGGCAGGATGCCCTTGAAATGATCGCGGAATATTCGCCGGAAATTGTCATTACCGACATCCGCATGCCAATCATGAACGGGCTTACCCTGGCAAAGACCTGCCGGGAAACCTACGGAAAGATCCCCCTGTTTATTTTTCTAACAAGCTACGAAGAGTTCCAGCTCATCAAGGAGGCAATGACCTATGAAGCCGTAGATTATTTAATTAAGCTGGAATTAAACGCCAAGGCACTGGAGGAAGCTGTCAAAAAGGCCCTCTCCCGCCTGGAAACCCTTCAGGTCTCCATAGGTTACAAGGATTCCGGACGTCCATTATTACAGAGCTATTACGAAAAATTTTTTATGCGGCTCTTGCATAACCTCTTTGACAGCGAGGAACAGTTCGAGCTTCAGTCTAAAGATTTAAGGCTGGATTTTACGGAAACCTGTTATTTTACCGCCCTTTGCCAGATCCAGGAAGGAACCAGCAAGGAAATGGATTATGGAAAACTCATAAACCTTTATAACAGTGCTTTGCAAATGGCAAAGGAAATTATCGGAAGGCATCTTCCTGCCTACGTGGTAAGTCTGGATATGAAACACTTTGCAGTGGTATTTCACCTCTCTGAATTAGCAGATTATAGAAAAGAAACTGTTTTTGATGCGTTTTGCAATGTTGCGGATATGATCCGGAACTATTTTAACGTTACGATTCTAACGGGAATCGGGACTCCTGTGAACCAGCCCTTAAAAATCAGCGAATCCTATCAGGAAGCCCGCCAGGCATTTGGACGGGCTGGTACCGCACAGCCCATCGTCATGTTCTCCAGCGATGATACCGCATCGATCCGCAATGCTTTCAACATCTCCGTATTTAAAAGTGAGATAACCAAGGCCTTCAATGAGTTTGATACGGATGTTCTATCCCGTACTCTGACCGAAATCATTAAACTGTTTGAAACTCATCCCCTGCGGTTTTCCCAGGCTGCAGACGGAGCCTGCAACATCCTTTACTTGGCGCTCTCCCTTCTGCCTGACGGAGAGGAAAATATGACGGAGATTTTTTCTTCCTACAGTGACGGTTACCGCTCCATCTACCGTTTTACGAATGTAGGCCAGATCGCCGAATGGATGACGATTTTCCGGGACGGCCTTTGTGAAGTGTTAAAATCCAAACGGAAAACCTATAAAGCTCATGTCATAACCAATGTACAAAAATACATCAACAACCATGTATCAGAAAAGCTGACCTTAAACGAAGTGGCAGGAGTATTCGGTTTAAGCCCTAATTATTTAAGCATCCTGTTTAAGAAAAACTGCGGGATCGGTTTTTCCGAATATATTGCTCAGGCGAAGGTCAACCGGGCCAAGGCCCTCCTTATGGAACAGGACATGAAAATCTATGAGGCAGCTGATCAGCTGGGCTTTGAAAGTGCCTTTTATTTCAGTAAGGTTTTTAAAAAAGTCACCGGGCTTTCTCCCCGTGAATTTATACAGCAAAATACAATAAACCCTGACGAAAACAAATAAGGAGTATAAATGCCATGATTACAGAATTTGCAAATGACCGAAAAAAACCTTTATCCTGCTTTTCCCCCTTTCCCCAGGCTTCTGACCGGAAATCCTGGGATTCTCTGCCGGAGGAGCTGACAAGCCGCCTCATCAAAAACGGAGAAGCTTATTTAAACTTTGACTATCCTTCTTTAACTGCTGTCGATTATATGGAATTTACCAGAAACGGAAACAGGAGCCGTTTTCAAGATAAGCTGTTCTTAAGAAGGACCGCTCTCAATGCCCTGGTCCTGGCTGAATGCGTGGAATATAAGGGGCGGTTCCTTGATGATATCATCAACGGACTATCTTTGATCTGTGAGGAAAATGCATGGCAGCTTCCTGCCCATAACTCCTACATCCGTGATACACCGCCTTCTATTCTTCCTGATGTTACCCGCCCAGTTATTGATCTGTTTGCAGCGGAAACAGCCTCCGTACTGGCCGTGGCAGAGTATCTTTTAAGACAGGAGCTTGATTCCGTCACTCCTTTTCTTTCAAAGATGATCAATAAAAATCTTGAGGAGAGAATTTTCACTCCTTATCTGAATGAACACTTCTGGTGGATGGGTGACGGGATCAGCCACATGAACAACTGGACTGTCTGGTGTACCCAAAACGTGCTTCTCTCCGCCTTTACAAGAGAACTTCCCCAGACCCAGATGGAGGATATATTTAAAAAGGCATGCAAAAGCATTGACTATTTCCTGGCAGAATATGGGGATGACGGCTGCTGTGATGAAGGTGCCCAATACTACCGCCACGCAGGTTTGTGCCTGTTTAACTGCCTTGAGGTTTTAAATGGAGTTTCAGATAATGCCTTTCTTCCTGCATACAAAATCGAAAAGATCAAAAACATTGCCTCCTACATACTGACCGCTCATATTCATGATGTCTATTACGTGAATTTCGCCGACTGCTCCCCCATTGCCGGACGATGCGGAGCCAGGGAATTTCTCTTTGGCAAGCGGACGAAAAATGAGGAACTGATGTCCTTTGCCGCAGAGGATTACCAGAACAGTGAAGATCCTTTAACCATAGAGGAACATAACCTGTTTTACCGTTTGCAGACAGTTTTTACCCACGGGGAAATGATTTCCTTTGCCAAATCTCCCATTGTTCACCGTGACTTCTGGTTTGAAAGCGTGGGTCTTTTCATAGCCAGAGATGAGCATCTTTATCTGGCCGTAAAAGCCGGGGATAATGACGACAGCCATAATCACAACGATACAGGGAGCTTTACTATTTACAAAGACGGGAAACCTATGTTTATAGACGTTGGGGTGGAGACCTATACGAAAAAAACCTTTTCAAAAGACCGGTATGACATCTGGACCATGCAGTCCCGGTATCACAATCTGCCTACCTTTTTTGACGGAGGGACCCAGATCATGCAAAGGGATGGATCTGATTACCGGGCAAAAAACGTGAACCATCAATTAGGCACCTCTGTCTGCCATATTACCATGGATTTAGAAGCTGCCTACCCGGATGAACGAATTAAATCCTACACCCGAAACGCTGTACTGGAAAAAGGAAAAGAAATCACGATAACCGATCATTACGAAGGAGATCTCCCGCGCCCCGTACTGTCTCTTATGTTCTACGAGGAACCCATGATAAGTGAAAATACCATACAGATCGGTAATTTAGGCAGCCTTCTTATCGAAGGTGCAGTAAGAATACAAAAAGAAGTGATTCCAATAACGGATGAACGTTTGAAAACTTCATGGAAGCATGATGTATACCGGTTACTGGTTACTATGGATCATAAGGATCTGACCTTAAGGATCCGCTAATTGCAGGAAACGGCGACCAAATTATGACATCATAAGAGATTTGTCTATTGAGTTGTAGCATATTTTCTTCTTTATAATATAATGTAGTATACCATGATGGTATAACGAAACATTCCTAATTATTAAGCAAAATGGAGGTCACATCATGAATGATCTTGATATGAGAATATGTGAATGCGATTGTGATGAATGTGAGGACTGCAACTGCAATATCGTATGTGAGCGTCCCAGAAAGCACTTAAAGCCAAACAGAACAATATTAAAATGCGGCAGCCAGGGAGGCGTAACCATTCCATTGGCAACAATTGCCGGTGCTGCATTTACTCTGGCCACTGTAAACGTTGATACAAAAGCTTTAAAAAACCCATGCATTAAATTTGAATTTGCAAGTAATATCGTTACTACCGCTGCTGTAATTACTCTGAATTTCCAGGTATTCAAACAGTGCAAAGGTATACTGACTCCTATTCCCGTAGGACCAATCTGGACTTTCTCACGGCTTGTAGCTATTACTGAAGCTAACACCTTCACCTTCTTCGTTTGCGACTGTGATCTGTGCAACGATGACTGCTGCACTTACAGCGTAGTTGCTACGGTTGCTGGCGTTGCTACGGTTGGCGTTACTGCTATAAACAATGCTACCCTTGCTGCAATTATTGTAGATAATGACTGCTTCTAATTCTTGGTTCAATGGTAGGTACAAGGGATGCATGTCCAATAGCTGCATAAATTAACTTTCTATCATAGATAGAGTGTTTGGCCAAACCTGGTTGAATACTCTATCTATGAGCATTCAAATAAGGAGCTGTGGCCATTATGTATAACCGCTTATTCAGTATGTCATGCCGTCCTATTTTTTCATATCGTAATACACCCAATAGGAATATGCAGCTTCCCCAGCCAATCCAGCCCAAAATACTTAACCACAGCCAGTGTATACAAAATGTTCAGGAGTGTTCCTGTGATTCTTCTCCATCAAATCGGGCCTTAATAAAATGTTCTGCTATGGGAGGTATCATTTTACCTGAACATACAGAAAAAAACGCTACATATAACGTAGCTTCGCTAAATATAGATACAGACAGCTACAGGAACTTTTTAATTCATTTTAACTTTTCCTGTAATATCCTTACCACCAGCGCCCGTATGCATCTCAGATTTCAGTTGTTTAAACAAGGAAATGATCTGACGGCTTTAACACCTGTCAGTTCCAGTCTGGTTTACAGCAGAAATGATGATAGCAGGGAAACAAATACCTTTTCTTTCATTGCCTATGATCAAGACTCCATGAGTTGCAGATGCTTAAATTACAGTGTATATGTGGAAATTATGGGCTTTGATACGATTGGCACCATTATGATAACAAATCCAATTCTCATTGCATCTATCATTGAAAATAATAGTGGAATTGTTTAGAGGGGAATTTCATGAAAAATCAAACAAATTTAAGATTTAAAAACTCTACCATAACCATTGAAGAAAATACGCTCAGATGGGAAAATCATATGATTAAAACTGCAAATATTTCTCATATATGGATGGGAAGCTGTTCAGATAAAACATTTCCTTACCATTTTGTACTCATCCTATTACTCATAGCTTTGTCTGGTTCCAGCCCTGCAAGCATCATTGGGATACTGCTGGCTCTGATCCTATACCCAATCGCCTGGTTTTACTGGCATCGGAAACAGGAAAGTTCCATAGGGATCAATTTTGAAATCAGCTCCGGTGTAATTTACTCATTTGTTTGTAAGAATGAGGAATTTACCCTCCAGGCCTACGACCTGATCAGCAATCTTATTTCAAAAAGGAATACGGCTTCAAGACTTCAAATTAGCTTTCTTGGGGATGGAAAAATTATTGATAACACTGAAACAGAAAAGGAATCCTCTTCCAGCAGCCAGAACATCATGGTAAGCGGAATAAATGAACCAATTATCAGTGAGCTTCAAAAGTTAACTTTGTACTATACAAAAAATAGTGAAATTAATAATGAAATTTTGAGTTTGATCGAAAAAACGATCCAATCAGTAAATATGAATGATAAAATTGAGGCAAAGAAGTTCTACAGCAGTTTTATCACCATGGGACTTATTAAAGATTGCAACGAATTAGGGCTGAATGCTCTGATTAATGAAATTAGAGCTAATATCTATTGACCGGTATCTATTATGAAAGTTCTTTTGATTCTATACCATCAGAATAAAACGGCTTGTCCGCTTATTATAGACGCTCCTTTTTGATAAGTATTATGTTGTTAAAATTCTTATCGAAAAGGAGTATTTTTATGTTGAGACAAATTTTCAACTTATACTTGTTAAACTATCTACAATCATTTCCTATGGGGAAAGCCTTGGCTCTGCTGCTCCTGCTATCTATAAATCCAGTAGTTTCTTTACAATTATTCTCGCATATTTCCTTTCCAATTAATAGTGTTGTAGATGCTATTATTAAGTTCAACCATTTTCTAACAAACTTGTCATTTAATACATATCATAAGGTATAAAGGAGAACGAAAGTCCTTTATATTCTGATTTTTATCTTGTATAGAACGCTTATAAGCAGAAAATCACAATATCACACCTTAACAGGAGGGAGTTATAATGAATAATTGCAGAAATTGGGATGATAGACGCTGCTGTGATGAATGCTGTTGCCCAGGCCCCCGAGGCTGTCCAGGACCAACTGGCCCTAGAGGCCCTCAGGGACCAACCGGACCGACTGGACCTAGGGGGCCTCAGGGACCGACCGGACCGACTGGACCTAGAGGGCCTCAGGGACCGACCGGACCAACTGGACCTAGGGGCTTCACGGGACCGACTGGGCCACAGGGACCGACTGGACCTACCGGACCTAGAGGCATCCAGGGACCGACTGGACCGACTGGACCGACTGGACCGCAAGGACCTCAAGGGCCGCAGGGACCTGCCGGACCACAGGGACCAATAGGACCTCAGGGACCTCAGGGAATACAAGGACCAACCGGACCGACTGGCGCTACCGGCGCTCAGGGACCGACTGGACCTACCGGACCGACTGGCGCTACCGGCGCTCAGGGACC
>Ga0213824_1000306_pt1 | contig 41334 bp, 39 predicted proteins | sample MC6MC0906MG_FD_179892 | JGI IMG/M metagenome (GOLD analysis project Ga0213824, IMG submission 179892) | Enriched soil aggregate microbial communities from Iowa State University, Ames, United States - MC6-MC0906-MG | ecosystem: Environmental > Terrestrial > Soil > Unclassified | place: USA: Iowa...
CCGTCTCCAGCGAGCCTGTGGCCCAGCAGTACGACTACACCATGAACCTGGACATCAAACGGGTGATCAACCTGTCGACCATCCCCAATGTCTGCGAAGTGGTGCCTGCGACCATGACCTATGAAGACCATCAGGGCCAGGTGCACACCATTCAGTACCGCGCCATGGGCGAAGGTTGCCAGCAGGGTTGATTGTCTCCGTCAGTGGCCTCTTTGCGCCGAGCTGTTGTGAAGAGGCTGCTGCATCCCACTCGCTTCTGGCCCCGTCATGGCGTGCCGCACCACTTCCAGGCCTCGTTTCAGTTCAGCCCGGCTACTGGCCGCCGACAGGCTGATGCGCACGGCCTGCACTTCACTTGCGCCAATGGCGAAGACACTGGCCGGGACGATTTCCACACCCTGCTCACGGCAACGCTTTACCACCCCCTCCGCACCCTGCGGCGTGGGCAGCCATAGGTGGGGTGAGGGCTGACCTGTGTTTTGCATCCCGTCACCCAGCAGCTTGCGCGCCAGGCGCCAGCGCTCGGAAATTTCCTTACGCTGCCAAGCCAGCCGCCGCGCCGCCGTGCCGTCATCGATCCACTGGCAAGCGACATGCAGGCTCAATGGCGACACGGGCCAGTGGCTGGCCTGGGCGTGCGGGTCGACCTGCGCCAGCGACCCTGGGCTGGCCACGATCCACCCCAGTCGCAGCCCTGCCGCCACGGTCTTGGACAGGCTGCTGATGAAGACCCCTTGATCGCCCAACAGCGGGTAGAGCGGCGCCCGGTTGCTGAGCGCGCCATACACGTCATCTTCAATCACCCGCAGCCCCAGGCGTTTGACCACTTGCGCAATCGCCCCGCGACGGGCGTCATCCATGCAGGCGCCAGTAGGGTTGTGCAGGGTCGGCGTGGTGACCAGTACACGGGCACCGCTGGCGCGCGCGACCCGGTCCAGGTCTTCTGGCCGCAAGCCCTGGCTGTCGAGCGCCACGCCATGCACGGGCAGGCGCAGTTGCCGGCAGGCCGCCTTGATGCCCGGTGCGGTCAGGGCTTCGAGCATCACCGGCTCACCGGCGTGGCAGAACGACTGCAGTGCCAGCGTCAGTGCCTGCTGGGCTCCGCCGCACAGCAACAGATCGTCCGCTGAAAGCGCCAGGCCGCGGTTGGCCAGCCATTGCGCGCCATGGATGCGGCCCAACAACAACTGCGCGGGGCCCAGGTAATTATCGAGCAGGCCGCTATCGTGCCGCTGCAGCAGGCTGCGCAGGCTGTCGTGCAGATCATGATTGTGCGGATCGGCCACAGGGACGTTGGTCGACAGGTCGATCAGCGTTTTTTGCCCGACCTGGTACTTGAGATGAAACAGGGTCGCTTCATTGCTGCCGGCCAGCACGTAGGTGCCGCGACCGACTTCCCCGGCCACCAGATGGCGAGCGGCCGCTTCGCGGTAGGCCTGTTGGGTGGTACTCGGGTTCAGGCCGAGCTTCCAGGCCAGGCGGCGTTGCGGTGGCAAGCGGTCGCCGACCTTGAGTTCGCCGCGTTCAATCGCCATGGCGATGGCATCGACCAGTGCCAGGTAGCGGGGTTGTTCATCGTCGACGAGCTGCGGGATCCACACAGAATTGCTACCCATGCAATATAAGGTTGTACCCATACAATGCCCGGCGCTTAGGATCGGATCAACCACCGACCGATGAAGGATTTATCGCCATGTTCGACCTTGCCGCCCTGCGCGAAGCCGCCGATTTCGTCCACCAGCATGTACCCGCCACCCCTCAGCACGCCTGGCCTTTGCTGGCCGAACGGCTGGGCTGCCAGGTGTGGGTGAAGCACGAGAACCACGCGCCTACCGGGGCCTTCAAGGTGCGTGGCGGGTTGGTGTATGTGCGTTCACTGTTGGCGAGCGGCGAGCCACCCCGCGGGCTGGTCACGGCCACTCGCGGCAATCATGGCCAGAGCATGGCCTTGGCGGCACGCCAGGCTGGCATACCTCTGGTGATCGTCGTACCTGAAGGCAATTCCAGGGAGAAAAACGCTGCCATGCGTGCACTGGGAGCCGAACTGGTGGAGCACGGTGTCGATTTTGACGTGGCCCGCGAGGAAGCCGCCCGGCTGGCAGGCGAACTGGGGTATGCGATGGTGCCATCGTTCCATCCGGAACTGGTACGTGGGGTAGCCACCTATGCCTTGGAGCTGTTCGAGGCGGTGCGAGACCTGGACTGCGTGTATGTGCCGATCGGCATGGGCTCGGGGATCTGCGGGCTGATCCAGGCGCGTAACCTGCTGGGCCTGAACACCGAGATCGTCGGCGTGGTGTCCAGCGCCGCCGATGCCTATGCGCAAAGCGTCGAGCAGGGCCGCATCGTCACCACTGCCACCGCCGAGACTTTCGCCGATGGCATGGCCTGCCGGGTGCCGCACCCGGAGGCCTTTGCACTTGTGCGTGAACACGCCGCGCGAATCGTGCGGGTTACCGACAATGAAGTCGCCGCAGCCATGCGGGTTTACCACGAAGCCACGCACAACACCGCCGAAGGGGCGGGCGCTGCTGCGCTGGCGGCACTGATGCAGGAGCGTGGGCGGCAAACGGGTAAGCGGGTGGCAGTGGTGCTGAGCGGGTCGAATGTGGATCGGACCCTTTATGCGCGGGTGCTGGCAGGTATCGATTGATGCAGGCGTGAGGTGGGTGGCCTGAGCCCTGTCGTTTATAGGGTCCAGGCCGCTAGCTGAAACTGTCCACCTTTCTGGGGGCAGTTCAGGTTTCGTGCCGCGCTTGGGCATTTACGCTTCCAATCCCGCGATCACTCGTGGCAGGCTCTACCGCGCCCAATTGGCCGGTCATCGAGTACTCAATGCCTTTCTCCAACGGTTTTCTCCTCAGCCTGTCCCTGTGCCTGGATATCGGCATTGCCAATATCGCCATGATCACCCTCGCGATGCAGCGCGGCTTCCTGCAAGGCTTCTGGCTCGGCCTGGGGACGTGCGTAGGCGACCTGGTCTACGCCATCGCAGCGCTGGCCGGCATGACCGTGCTGCTGCAGTTCGAAAGCGTACGCTGGACCCTGTGGCTGGGCGGTTCGGCGCTGCTCGTGTGGTTCGCGTTGAAGATGTTGCTGGCGGCCTGGCGCGGCGGGCATATGGAGGCGCGCAGCGAGGTGGTGGTGGAGTCGGCCTGGCGCGAGTTCTTGCGCGGCATCTTCCTGGCCATGTCATCGCCCACCGCCATTTTGTGGTTTGCCGCTGTCGGCGGGGTACTCATTTCCCGCTCAGGCGGTGGCAGCTTGCTCGATGCGGGATTGTTCCTTGGCGGCTTCTTCGCCGCTGGATTGGTCTGGTGCATGAGCATTTGCGGTATTGCCAGCCATGGCGGGCGCTTGCTTGGGGACCGACTGCTGACCTGGTCGTACCTGCTGTCGGCGGCGATCTTCTGCTATTTCGCGGTGTACGTGATCGTTTCGGGCTACCGTGAATTCATACTCGTGAGCCCGGCGGTGTAGGCAGGCAGTTGCGGGGGAGGACGGCCACCGTCTGTCGGCCGCTTCCCACCGGGTGTCGATTCCCCGCCACCCCGTTCGACCAGTGTTGAAGGCGCTGCAAACCCGGCGCCCCTCACCACTTAGGAGAGAACACCCATGAACTCCCAAGCCGAACGCGAAATCCGCCAACTGATCGAGCGCTGGATGCAGGCCGTGCGTGACCGCGACATCCAGGGCATCACCGCCCCCTATGCCGAAGAGATCGTCGCTTTCGATGCCATCAAAGCACTGCAATTCAAGGGCAAGGCCGTGTACCAGGCACACTGGGAAATGTGCATGGGCTTGTGCACCGGCCCGATGGTCTTCGAACTGGCCGAGTTGACCGTGCATGCCGATGGCGACCTGGGCCTGGCCCATTGGCTGAACCGCTGCGGCCCTTCGGATGACGAGAGCCAATGCGGCTTCATGCGCGTCACTGTCGGCTACCGCAAGGTCGGCGGGCAGTGGCAGGTGATCCACGAACACTGGTCGGCACCCTTCGACATGGAAACCCAGAAAGCACTGTTCGATCTCAAGCCCTGAGCCGCTATCGCCAAACGTACGAAGCCAACGCCGTGGAGACGATCATGAAATACCTGTGCCTGGTCTATTGTGACGAAGGGCTGCTGCACAGCCTGCCGGACAGCCCGGAAGACGCCGAATGCATGGCTTACGCCGAGTCGCTGCAGGGCTCAGGGCGCATGCTCGCGGCCGAAGCGCTGAAACCGGTGCAGACCGCCACCACGGTGCGCATGCGGGGTGGCCGCATGAGCCTGACCGATGGCCCGTTCGCCGAAACCAAGGAGCAGCTGGCGGGCTTTTACCTGGTCGATGCCCGCGACCTCAACGAGGCATTGAACATCGCCAAGGGCATCCCGGCCGCACGGGTCGGCAGCGTTGAAGTACGGCCAGTGCGCGAACTGCAACCCTGACAGCAACGGAGAACAACAAGAATGAGCCTTGCCCAACCTGCGCAAGCGCAGCACGAGTTGTCCATCAGCCGCCTGATCGACGCCCCGCCCGCCAAGGTATTCCGTGCCTGGAGCGAGCCCGAGTGGCTGATGCAATGGTGGGGGCCGCACGGCATGACCACCCCCGAATGCGAAATGCAGCTGTGGGTCGGCGGCCTGTTCCGTACCCTGATGCGCGCGCCCGATGGCACCGAGTACCCGACCCAGGGCGTGTTCCTGGAAATCGCCGCGCCGCGCCGGCTGGTATTCACCGACGCCTTCGGGCCCGGCTGGGTGCCTTCGGCCAAAGCCTTCATGACCGCGGTGGTGACCTTTGACGAGGAGCAGGGCAAGACCCGCTACACCGCCCGTGCCTGGCACTGGAGCGCCGCCGACAGCCAGGCCCATGAAGAAATGGGCTTTCACCAGGGCTGGGGAGAAAGCCTGGATCGCTTGGTGGAGGTCGTCACCCAGCGGATGCCGGACTGATGACGACGCTGGCGCAGGTGCGCGCCGAAGTCGAGGCGGTCTACCGCCGTGATTCACGGCGCATCTTGGCGACGCTGATCCGCCTGCTGGGCGATTTCGACCTGGCTGAGGAGGCCATGCACGATGCCTTCTTCATTGCCGTCGAGCGTTGGCAGCGCGACGGCATCCCGCACAGCCCACGGGCGTGGCTGGTGTCGACCGGCCGCTTCAAGGCCATCGATGCCGTGCGGCGGCGCGCGCGATTCGACCGTTCGCAGGCAGACCTGATCATGCTCATCGAAGGCCAGGGGCAAGACCCGAGCGAGGAGGAGTTGCTGGCTGACGACCGCCTGCGGCTGATCTTCACCTGCTGCCACCCGGCCCTGGCGGCCGATGCCCAGGTGCCGCTGACCCTGCGTGAAGTCTGCGACCTGACCACCGAGCAGATCGCCCGCGCCTTTCTGCAGACCCCGGCCACCATTGCCCAGCGCATTGTCCGCGCCAAGGCCAAGATCCGTGATGCGCGCATCCCGTATCAGGTGCCAGAGCTGCATGAATTGCCTGAACGGCTGGAAAGCGTGCTGCGGGTCATCTACCTGGTATTCAACGAGGGATACTCGGCTTCCTCGGGCGAGGCGTTGCTGCAACAGGAATTGAGCGACGAGGCGATCCGCCTTGGCCGTTTGCTGGTGCAACTGTTGCCGGACCCGGAGGCGGTTGGTCTGCTTGCGCTGATGTTGTTGCAGGCCTCACGTCAGTGCGCACGCAGCGACGCCGAGGGCAACCTGGTGCTGCTCGACCAGCAGGATCGCAGCCTGTGGGACCGTGCGCAGATCAGCGAAGGTTGCGAGCTGGTGCGGCTGGCGTTGAGTAGCCGGGCGATCGGTGCCTATACGGTGCAGGCGGCGATAGCGGCAGTGCATGCCGAGGCGGCCACGGCAGAAGAGACGGACTGGGCCGAGATTGTCGGGCTGTACGATGTGCTGTTGCGGCACTGGCCGTCAGCGGTGGTGGCGCTCAACCGCGCGGTGGCGCTGGCCAAACGGGATGGGCCGCAGGCGGGGTTGGTAGCGGTTGAAGCGATTCTGGCGGGGGGAGAGTTGGGCGATTATCACCTCGCGCATGCGGCGCGGGCGGAGCTGCATCAGCAGCTGGGTCATGTCGAAGAAGCGCGTGAGGCTTGGCGGCAGGCATTGGTGCTGACCCGACAGCAGCCGGAGCGCAGGCATATCGAACGGCGGTTGCGGGCGTTGGACTGAATCGGCCCCTTCGCGGGCAAGCCCGCTCCCACCGGTTCAGCACGGGGCCAAGGGGTGGCGCTGTGCCTGTGGGAGCGGGCTTGCCCGCGAAGAATCAAGCCCACCTATCAGCTGGCCACGAAGTTCGGCGGCGATACCAGCTCGACGGTCTGCTGCTTGCGCGGCGCCAGAATCTCGGCCTCGCCCTGGACCACCAGTTCATCGTTCTGGTTGTACACGTTGGTGGCGATGCGCACCTTGAACTTGGGCAGCTTCTCGAGGATTTCCAGGCGCACGGTCAGCGTGTCGCCGATTTTCACCGGTTTCTGGAAGCTCATCTGCTGCCCCAGGTAGATGGTGCCAGGGCCAGGCAGGGTGCAGGCAACCGCTGCACTGATCAGCGCGCCGCTGAACATGCCATGGGCGATGCGCTCGCGGAACATGCTCTTGGCTGCGAATTCGGCATCCAGGTGCACCGGGTTGTGGTCACCGGACATCGCGGCGAACAGCTGGATGTCGCGTTCTTCAACAAACTTTTCGTAACTGGCTTTCTGCCCGACTTCTAGAGCTTCGTAAGGCGTGTTGGTGACCTGGGTCATTGGCGTTTCCTTGATAGGCGGACAAGGCCGACATCATTCACTGCGGACAGGGCGGCCAAGGGCCAGCGCCTGCTCCAGCCACGCGAGAATATCGGCGGTGACCTCGTCCCGATTGAGTTCGTTGAGCACTTCGTGCCGCGCCTCAGGATAGACGCGCAGCTGTACATGTCGATTGCCGGTCGCGCGCAGGGCGTCGGCCAGATGGGTGAGACGCTTGCCGGCACTCACCGGATCACATTCGCCGCCAATTACCAGCAAAGGCAGGTTCGGGTCGATCTGCGCCAGGTTCCTTTTCTGGCTGATCTGCGCCAGCCCGTGAAGCAGGTCGAGCCATAGCTGGTTGCTGCAGCGAAAGCCGCACAACGGGTCGCTGACGTACTTGTCCACCTCTTCAGGGCTGCGGCTGAGCCAGTCGAAGGCGGTGCGGTTGGGTTTGAACGCCTTGTTGAACGAGCCGAACGACAGCCACTCGATCAGCGCGCTTTTGCCCTGGGGGCCTTGGCGCCAGGCTTCCAGCCGGGCAACCAGGCGTGCCGTGCGGTAAAGCGCCGCGGGCTGGAAGTTGGAGCCGCTTAGGATCGCGCCGTGCAGGCTGGCGCTGTGGTGCATCAGGTAGGCTTGGGCGATGTAGCTGCCCATGCTGTGGCCGAACAGAAACAGCGGCGTGCAGGGGTACTGCTGGCCGATGTGCTGGGCCAGCACGCCGAGGTCATTGACCACGGCATTCCAGCCATGTTGGCGGGCGAACAGGCCGAGGCTGCCCAGTTCGGCGGTGCGGCCGTGGCCGCGCAGGTCCGGGGCCAGCAGGGCGTAGCCAGCAGCGCTCAGGGTCTGGCCCAGGTGCTGGTAGCGCCCTGCATGTTCGGCCATGCCGTGCGCCAGCAGTACCACGGCCTTGACCGGCGTGGCCGGCAACCATTGGTGCACATACAGACTACAGTGCTCGCTGGCGGGCAGCCAGAAGGCGTCATGTGGCATGGCGGATCCTTTGCTCTCATGGCTATGCGCTCAGTGTATGCACAAGCGCCCGGATTGCAGGAAGGGCACAAATAAGATTCACAATGTTAATGGCGGCACTTGGCGTATATGCCACCTGGGGCTTACCTGCTAACGTCGGTGCAACGCCTTTTTGCCATCAGGCAAAGGGATTACAGGCTCAGAGCGGGTTCAGGCAGAGGAACAATAATAAATGCAAGCCGACTTCTGGAATGACAAACGCCCGGCGGGCGTACCTTCCACCATCGACATTCATGCGTACACCTCGGTTGTCGAGGTATTCGAGCGCTCCTGCAAGCGCTTTGCCGATCGCCCGGCGTTCAGCAACCTGGGCAAGACCCTGACCTACGCCGAGCTCGACCGCCTTTCCGCAGCCTTTGCTGCCTGGCTGCAACAGCATACCGGCCTGGTGCCGGGCGACCGCATTGCCGTGCAGATGCCCAACGTGCTGCAGTACCCGATTGCCGTGTTCGGCGCCTTGCGTGCCGGCCTGATCGTGGTCAACACCAACCCGCTGTATACCGAGCGCGAGATGCGCCACCAGTTCAAGGATTCAGGTGCCCGTGCCCTGGTGTACCTGAACATGTTCGGCAAGCGCGTGCAGGAGGTGCTGCCCGATACCGGCATCGAGTACCTGATCGAGGCGAAGATGGGCGACCTGCTGCCTACCGCCAAGGGCTGGCTGATCAACACCGTGGTCGACAAGGTGAAAAAGATGGTGCCGGCCTATCACCTGCCGCAGGCCATCGCGTTCAAGCAGGTACTGCGCGACGGCCGGGCGTTGAGCCACAAGCCGGTCGTGCTCAGCCTCGACGACATCGCCGTGCTGCAGTACACCGGCGGCACCACGGGCCTGGCCAAGGGCGCCATGCTGACCCACGGCAACCTGGTGGCCAACATGCTGCAGGTGCTGGCGTGCTTCTCGCAGCATGGCCCGGACGGGCAGAAGCTGATCAAGGAAGGCCAGGAGGTCATGATCGCGCCGCTGCCGCTGTACCACATCTATGCCTTCACCGCGAACTGCATGTGCATGATGGTCACGGGCAACCACAACGTGCTGATCACCAACCCGCGCGATATCCCCGCCTTCATCAAGGAGTTGGGCAAGTGGCGGTTCTCGGCGTTGCTGGGGTTGAACACGCTGTTCGTGGCACTGATGGATCACCCAGGCTTCCGCCAGCTGGACTTCTCTGCGCTCAAGGTCACCAACTCTGGCGGTACGGCACTGGTCAAGGCCACCGCCGAACGCTGGGAAAACCTCACGGGTTGCCGCATCGTCGAAGGTTACGGGCTGACCGAAACCTCGCCGGTCGCCAGCACCAACCCTTACGGCCAGTTGGCGCGGCTTGGCACGGTGGGCATACCGGTCGCCGATACCGCATTCAAGGTCATCGACGATGACGGCAACGAGCTGCCGCTGGGCGAGCGGGGCGAGCTGTGCATCAAAGGGCCGCAGGTGATGAAGGGCTACTGGCAGCAACCCGAAGCCACCGCCCAGTGCCTGGATGCGCAGGGCTGGTTCAAGACCGGTGATATTGCCGTGATCGACCCTGACGGCTTCACCCGTATCGTTGACCGCAAGAAGGACATGATCATCGTCTCGGGCTTCAACGTGTACCCCAACGAAATCGAAGACGTGATCATGGGGCACCCGCAGGTGGCCAACTGCGCTGCCATCGGCGTGCCGGACGAGCGTTCGGGCGAGGCGGTGAAGTTGTTCGTGGTAGCGCGCGAGGGCGGGCTGAGCGTCGATGAGCTCAAGGCTTACTGCAAGGCCAATTTCACCGGCTACAAGGTGCCCAAGCACATCGTGCTGCGCGAGTCGTTGCCGATGACGCCGGTGGGCAAGATCCTGCGGCGCGAGTTGCGCGATATCGCGTAAGGCAACTTTCAGCTTCACGCTGCGAGTAAAGTGGCGCGCGTCGCTCTAACTCGCAGCTTGCAGCTCGAATTCCGCAGCTTTAAGTTAAATACTCTAAAAATGACCTGTATTGTTCATTGAGTCATTTTTATGACCGCAAGGCCTGATTTGGCCTCTAGGCGACCCTCGGCAAAGCTGTTACGCTCGGCCCGCTTTCAGATGTTTCGGTTTGCAACGAACCGCCATCTCATATCAATAATAAACGCATCGACGCGTGAATCGAACTTCGCTGTTGCTGAAGGAGTGGGCTTCCATGATCGACCATTTTTGGAAGGATAAATACCCAGCCGGGATTACGGCGGAAATCAATCCTGACGAATTCCCCAATATCCAGGCGGTACTCAAGCAATCCTGCCAACGCTTTGCCGACAAACCGGCCTTTAGCAACCTGGGCAAGACTATCACCTACGGCGAGTTGTATGCCCTGTCGGGCGCGTTTGCGGCCTGGCTGCAGCAGCACACCGACCTGAAACCGGGTGATCGTATTGCCGTGCAGCTGCCGAATGTCCTGCAATACCCGGTAGCCGTGTTCGGCGCCATGCGCGCCGGCCTGATCGTGGTCAATACCAACCCGCTGTACACCGCACGGGAGATGGAGCACCAGTTCAACGACTCCGGTGCCAAGGCCCTGGTGTGCCTGGCCAACATGGCGCACCTGGCCGAGAAGGTAGTGCCCAAGACCCAGGTCAAGCATGTCATCGTTACCGAAGTGGCGGACCTGCTGCCACCGCTCAAGCGCCTGTTGATCAACAGCGTGATCAAGTACGTGAAGAAGATGGTGCCGGCCTACAACCTGCCGAACGCCGTGCGCTTCAACGATACCCTGGCCCAGGGCAAGGGCCAGCCGGTGACCGAGGCCAACCCGCAAGCGAACGATGTGGCCGTGCTGCAGTACACCGGTGGCACCACGGGCGTGGCCAAGGGCGCGATGCTGACCCATCGCAACCTGGTGGCCAACATGCTGCAGTGCCGCGCATTGATGGGCGCGAACCTGCAGGAAGGCTGCGAGATCCTCATCACCCCGCTGCCGCTGTACCACATCTATGCGTTTACCTTCCATTGCATGGCGATGATGCTGATCGGCAACCACAACGTGCTGATCAGCAACCCGCGTGACCTGCCTGCGATGGTCAAGGAGCTGGGCAAGTGGAAGTTCAGCGGTTTCGTCGGCCTCAACACCCTGTTCGTTGCCCTGTGCAACAACGAGGCGTTCCGTGCCCTGGACTTCTCGGCGCTGAAAATCACCCTGTCCGGTGGCATGGCGTTGCAGTTGAGCGTGGCCGAGCGCTGGAAGACCGTCACCGGTTGTGCCATCTGCGAAGGCTACGGCATGACCGAGACCAGCCCGGTGGCGGCGGTCAACCCCGCCGAAGCCAACCAGGTCGGTACCATTGGTATCCCGGTGCCGTCGACGTTGTGCAAAGTCATCGACGACAGTGGCAACGAACTGCCGCTGGGCGAGGTGGGCGAGTTGTGCGTCAAAGGCCCGCAGGTGATGAAAGGCTACTGGCAGCGCGAAGATGCCACCACCGAGATTCTCGACAGCGAAGGCTGGCTGAAGACCGGTGACATCGCCGTGATCCAGGCGGACGGCTACATGCGCATCGTCGACCGCAAGAAGGACATGATCCTGGTCTCGGGCTTCAACGTGTACCCCAACGAGCTGGAAGATGTGCTCGCAGCCTTGCCAGGTGTGCTGCAGTGCGCCGCGATCGGCGTGCCGGACGAGAAGTCGGGTGAGCTGATCAAGGTGTTCATCGTGGTCAAGCCGGGCATGACCCTGACCAAAGAGCAGGTGATGGAGCACATGCGTGCCAACGTCACGGGCTACAAGGTGCCGCGTTACATCGAGTTCCGCGATGCCTTGCCGACCACCAACGTGGGCAAGATCCTGCGCCGCGAGCTGCGTGATGAAGAGCTGAAGAAGCAGGGGCTGAAGAAGATCGCCTGATCGGCCTTGCTGGCCTCATCGCCGGCAAGCCGGCTCCCACAGGTCATGCGCAGTTATCAAGGGCTGCGCCGCCTCTGTTGGAGCCGGCTAGCCGGCGATGAGGCCGGTACGATCAGCGCAATTTCTCAAGCATCTGGTAGTACCACATCCCCGCCGCCAGCAGCGGATTCCCCAGCACGTCCCCCATCGGCACCTTGATGTGCTTGCACGCCGCAAAGGTATCGAATTTCTCCAATGTCCCGGTCAGCGCCTCGGCCATGATCTCGCCCATGATGTGGCTGGTGGCGATGCCGTGCCCGGAATAACCCTGGCAATACCACACGTTGTCAGAAAGCTTGCCCAGCTGCGGAATGCGGTTGACCACGATGCCCATCGCGCAGCTCCACTGGAATTCGATCGGCACGCCCTTGAGCGCCGGGAAGGTACGCTCGATGCAGGGGCGCAATTCGCCGGCGATATCCCGCGAATCCTTGCCTGAATAGTTGGCGCCGCCGCCGAACAGCAAGCGCTTGTCGGCGGTGAGGCGGTAGTAGTCGAGTACGAAGCGGCAGTCGTACACCGCCATGTCCTGCGGGTTGATCTGCTCGGCCAGTTCCCCCAGCGGCGCGGTGGTGACAATGCCGCCCATGGCCGGGAAGATCTTGCCCTTGAGCTGGCGCTTTTCCAGCTTGTGGTAAACGTCACCGGCCAGCATCACCTGGCGCGCTTCAATGCGGCCCTGGGCGGTAACCACGGCCGGGCGCGGGCCATGGACGATATCCAGCACTTCGGAGTTCTCGAAGATCAATGCGCCCAGCGCATGGGCGGCGCGGGCCTCGCCCAGGCACAGGTTCAGCGGGTGCAGGTGCAGGTTGCGCAGATTTTTCAGCGCGCCCAGGTACAGTGGGCTCTGCAGGTGCTGGGCAACGGCGCTGCGGTCGAGCAACTGCACCTGGTCGCCCATGCCGCGGCGCTGCGCCTCGGCTTCGAAGCCGCGCAGCTCGTCGAGGTGCGACGGTTTCATCGCCGCATGCAGGTGGCCGCGCTTGAGGTCGCAGTCGATGCCGTAACGCTCGACCCGCTGCTCGATGATCTGGTGCCCGCGCCAGCGCAGGTGCCAGATGAAGTCGTCCACCTCGCTGCCCAGGCGGTTGCGCATCTGCGTGCGCATGGCCTCATCGCCCGACAGGCTGCCGGTGACCTGGCCGCCGTTGCGGCCGCTGGCGCCCCAGCCGATGCGGTTGGTTTCGACGATCGCCACCTTGAGGCCGCGCTCGGCCAGCTCTACGGCGGTGGCCACGCCGGTGAAGCCGCCGCCGATGATGGCCACGTCGACCTGCACGGTGCCCTTGAGCTGCGGGTACTGGGTGGGGTCGTTGAGAGTGGCGCTGTAGTAGGACGGCGCGCGCTGTGCCGGGCCGTTGTTCACTGCTGCGTTCATGGGTGTTCCTTGTTCTGAAGGGTGTGAGGCTCAGGCCTGGTGCAGGTACCAGCGCCAGTCCTGTTCGCTGACTTCGGCCATGAACTGGCGGTACTCGGCGCGCTTGACCTTCAGGTACACGCCGAGGAAGTCGCCGCCGATGGCTTCCCGTGCCCATTCCGAGTGCTCCAGGGCGTCGAGCACGGTGAGCCAGTCGGTGGGCAGGTGCTCGGTGGCCTGGGCGTAACCGTTGCCCTCGACCGGAGCGCCCGGGTCGAGCTGCTCGCGGATGCCACGGTGGCTGGCGGCGAGGATGGCCGCAGCGGCCAGGTAGGGGTTGGCGTCGGCGCCACAGATGCGGTGCTCGACATGGCGGCTGTTGGCCGGCCCGCCAGGCACGCGCAGGCTTACCGTGCGGTTGTCGACGCCCCACGTGGGCGCCAGCGGCGCGTAGCTGTTGGCCTGGAAGCGGCGGAACGAGTTGGCGTTGGGGCAGAACAGCAGCAACGAGTCGCGCAGGTGACGCAGCATACCCGCTACCGCCTGGCGCAACAGCGGGGTGCCGGCCTTGTCCTCGCTGGCGAACAGGTTGTTGCCGGCGCTGTCGGCCAGGCTCAGGTGCATGTGCATGCCGGTGCCGGCCAGCTGCGCAAAGGGCTTGGCCATGAAGCACGCCTGCATGCCATGGGCATGGGCCACGCCTTTGACCAGGCGTTTGTAGCGCACCGCCTGGTCCATCGCCAGCAGCGCATCGCCGTGCTCCAGGGTGATTTCCACCTGGCCAGGGGCGTATTCGGAAATCGCCGTGCGCGCCGGGATGCCTTGCGCCTTGCAGGCTGCGTAAAGGTCGGCGAGGAACGGTTCGATCTGTTCCAGCTCGCGCAGGCCATACACCTGGGTGCTGCGGGGGCGGCCGCCGTCGTTGTCCAACGCCGGTTGCGGGCGGCCCTGGGCATCGCGCTGCTGGTCGAGCAGGTAGAACTCCAGCTCGCAGGCCATCACCGGGTGATAGCCGTCGGCCTTGAGCGCTTCGATGGTGCGCAGCAGCACATGGCGTGGGTCGGCGATGCTGGCTGGCAGGCCTTCGCTGGGGTGCATGCTGACCTGCACGGCGGCGGTCGGCACACGGCGCCAGGGCAGGCGCACCAGGCTGCCTTCCAGGGGGTAGGCGCGGCAGTCGATGTCGCCGACGTCCCAGACCAGGCCGGAGTTTTCCACGTCATCGCCGTTCAGGGTCAGGCCAAGGATGGTGCTGGGCAGCGGGCGGCCGCTCTGGTACACGGCCAGCAGTTCGTCGCGGTGCAGCAGCTTGCCGCGCGGCACGCCGTTGGCGTCGAGGATGAACAGTTCGAACAGCTCGATATCAGGGTTTTCAGCGAGGAAACGCGTGGCGTGCTCTACAGGTGCAAAGTGCATGATGGATTCGCTCATGGGCGCACAGGACCGTCGCGCAGGCGCGGTCCCGCTGAGTCAATCGGCCGAAGGGCGGCCGGGTCTGGTCAGGCAGGCGTGAGCGAAGTATCCGGTGGGCGCGCGTGGCGGCAGTGCCACAGGGCCCAGAAGGCGAGGATCACATGCACCAGCGGGTTCTCGCCGGCGCGAGTCCGGGCCTTCGCAAGCGAAGGGCGGGAAAGCGGCGGGGCGAGGGGCTGGGCGGGGGTCATGCCTTGGATACTCACATGCGGCGTAAGGTTGATTAAAGCAGTGAATGGCAACCTTTACATCGGGCTTCACTAAACATATGTGCGGGCTGCACCGGCTCTATCGCCGGCAAGCCGGCTCCCACAGATGCCCCACACCGTTCAGGTCCTGGGGGGTACCTGTGGGAGCCGGCCTGCCGGCGATAGGGCCAGGCCAGCCAGCAAAGAACCCTCGAATCTGCGACAATCGCGCATCCTTCGAATGCCGATCATGAAAAAGCAGGCTCACCTGCATCACTAAAAAGCCCCATGACTGACCACGCCATCGACAAACTGCTGCAAAACCTTGACCACGCCATGATCGCCGACCGCCATCGCCTGCGTCGGCAACTGCACGAGCTGCGCAAGCGCCCCGACGAGGCCAAGCTGGCGCAGTGGGTGGAGAAGGTCCAGGCGTCCTGCGCCCAGGTCACTGCACGCCAGCAAAGCGTGCCGCGCATCCGCTATGACGACAGCCTGCCGATCGCGGCCAAGCGCGACGAGATCAAGAAGGCCCTGGCGGAAAACCAGGTGCTGGTGATCGCCGGCGAAACCGGCTCGGGCAAGACCACCCAGTTGCCGAAGATCTGCCTGGAACTGGGCCGCGGCAGCCACGGCCTGATCGCCCACACCCAGCCACGCCGTATCGCCGCCCGCAGTGTCGCGGCGCGGGTTGCCGAAGAGTTGGGCACGCCGCTGGGCGGCCTGGTCGGCTACCAGGTGCGGTTCGAAGACCAGAGCGACAGCAACACCCTGGTCAAGCTGATGACTGACGGCATCCTGCTGGCCGAAACCCAACATGACCGCTTTCTCGAACGCTACGACACGATCATCGTCGACGAAGCCCACGAGCGCAGCCTGAACATCGATTTCTTGCTCGGCTACCTCAAGACCTTGCTGCACCGCCGCCCGGACCTGAAGCTGATCATCACCTCGGCGACCATCGACCTGGAGCGTTTCTCCCAGCATTTCGATGGGGCGCCGATCATCGAGGTGTCGGGCCGCACCTACCCCGTAGAGACCTGGTACCGCCCGCTGACCAGCGAGCAGGACGAAGAGGGTAACCAGGTCGAGGAAGACCTCACCGTCGATCAGGCCATCCTCGCCACCCTGGACGAGATCGCCCACCACGAGCGCAGTGAGGGCAAGGGCCCCGGCGACGTGCTGGTGTTCCTGCCGGGCGAGCGTGAAATTCGCGATGCCGCCGAGATGCTGCGCAAGGCCCAGCTGCGCCATACCGAAATATTGCCGCTGTATGCGCGCCTGTCACCGGCCGAGCAGCAGCGCATCTTCCAGTCGCACACCGGGCGCCGTGTGGTGCTGGCCACCAACGTGGCGGAAACCTCGCTGACCGTGCCCGGCATCCGCTACGTGATCGACACCGGTACCGCGCGCATCAGCCGCTACAGCTACCGTGCCAAGGTCCAGCGTCTGCCGATCGAGGCGGTTTCCCAGGCCAGCGCCAACCAGCGTAAAGGCCGTTGCGGCCGGGTCGAGCCGGGCATCTGCATCCGCTTGTACAGCGAAGAAGATTTCAACGGCCGGCCGGCGTTTACCGACCCCGAGATCCTGCGTACCAACCTGGCGGCGGTGATCCTGCAGATGCTGCACCTGCGCCTGGGCGCCATCGATGCCTTCCCGTTCATCGAGCCGCCAGATGGCAAGGCCATCAGCGACGGCTTCAACCTGCTGCAGGAACTGTCGGCGGTCAACCGCGAGAACCAGCTGACGCCATTGGGCCGCCAGCTGGCGCGCCTGCCGATCGACCCGCGGCTAGGCCGCATGCTGCTCGAAGGTGCCCGCCAGGGCAGCCTGCAGGAAGTGCTGATCGTCACCAGCGCGCTGTCGGTACAGGACCCCCGCGAGCGCCCGCCGGAGCGCCAGCAGGCTGCCGACCAGGCACATGCCCAGTGGAAGGACGTCGATTCCGACTTTGCCGCGCTGGTCAACCTGTGGCGCGGGTTCGAGGAGCAGCGCCAGGCGCTGACCGCCAACCCGCTGCGCAACTGGTGCCGCAAGCACTTCCTCAACTATTTGCGCCTGCGCGAATGGCGCGATGCGCACCGCCAGCTGGCGCTGATTTGCCGTGACCTGCAGTTGACGGTGAACAAGGAGCCGTCCGACTACCAGAAGATGCACAAGGCCATCCTCAGCGGCCTGCTCAGCCAGATTGGCCACAAGACCGAAGAAGGCGATTACCAGGGCGCGCGTCAGCGGCGCTTCTGGGTGCACCCGTCCTCGGGCCTTGGCCGCAAGCGCCCGCAGTGGGTGATGGCCGCCGAACTGGTCGAGACCACCAAACTGTATGCGCGCATGGTCGCCAAGATCGAGCCCGACTGGATCGAGCCGCTGGCGACCCACCTGGTCAAGAAGAACCACTTCGAACCCCACTGGGAGAAGAAGCGCGGGCAGGTAGTGGCCTATGAGCAGATCACCCTGTACGGCCTGATCCTGGTCGGCCGCCGCCCGGTGCATTACGGCCCGATCGACCCGGTCACCTCGCGCGAGCTGTTCATCCGCGAAGGGCTGGTCGGTGGCGAAATCCAGTCGCGGGCCAAGTGCCTGGCGGCCAACAAACGCTTGCTCGAAGAACTCGACGAGCTGGAAGCCAAGGCCCGTCGGCGCGACATCCTCGCGGATGAAGAAACCCTTTACGCCTTCTATGAAGCCCGCCTGCCGGCCGAGATCCACCAGACCGCGACCTTCGACAGCTGGTACCGCATGGGCAGCCAGAAGGATGCCAGCCTGCTGATCATGCGCGAGGAAGACGTGCTGGCCCGTGAGGCCAGCGAAGTCACCGCGGCGCAGTACCCGGACAGCCTGCAGGTGGGCGAGCTGAGCCTGCCGCTGAGCTACCACTTCGAGCCGGGCCACCCACGTGACGGCGTCACCGTGCGAGTGCCTGCGCCCCTGTTGCCGAGCCTGCCGGGCGAGCGCCTGGAATGGCTGGTGCCGGGCCTGATCGAAGCCAAGTGCGTGGCCTTGGTGCGCAACCTGCCCAAGGCCCTGCGCAAGAACTTCGTGCCGGTGCCGGACTTCGTCAAGGCCTCGCTGTCGCGCATGACGTTCGGCCAGGGCGCGTTGCCACAGGCCCTGGGGCAGGAGCTGCTGCGCATGACGGGCGCGCGCGTGTCCGACGAAGCCTGGGCAGAGTCGGTCGGCTTGGTTGAAGGCCATTTGCGCATGAACATCGAGGTGGTCGATGGTGACGGCAGGTTCCTCGGCGAGGGCCGCGACCTGGCCGAGCTGACCGCGCGCTTTGTCGCCGCCAGCCAGGCGGCGCTGGCCGTGCCGCGCAGCGACAAGCGCGAGCAGCCGGTGCAGGCCAAGGCCTTCAGCGAAGTGAAGCAGACCGCCCAGCAGAAGATCGCCGGCCTGTCGATGACGGTGTACCCGGCGCTGGTGGAAGAGAGCGGCAGCGTGCGCGAAGGGCGGTTCTCGACCCAGGCCGAAGCCGAGTTCCAGCACCGCCGCGCCCTGCAACGCCTGTTGCTGCAACAGTTGGCAGAGCCGGCCAAGTTCCTGCGTGGCAAGTTGCCGGGGCTGACTGAGCTAGGCTTGCTGTACCGCGAACTGGGCCGTGTCGAAGCGTTGGTCGAGGACATCCTGCTGGCCAGCCTGGATAGCTGCATCCTCGAAGGCGAAGCCACTCTGCCGCGGGATGGCGCCGCATTGGCCGGCCTGGCCGAGCGCAAGCGCGGCAACTGGGCCGAGCATGCCGAGCGCCTGGCCCGTCAGACCTTGGACGTGTTGAAGCTGTGGCACGGCCTGCAGAAGCGCTTCAAGGGCAAGATCGACTTGAGCCAGGCGGTGGCCCTCAACGACATCAAGCAGCAATTGGCCAACCTGGTGTACCCAGGCTTTGTGCGTGAAACGCCGTCGGCCTGGTTCAAGGAATTGCCTCGCTACCTCAAAGCGGTGGAATTGCGCCTTGAGAAACTCGGTAGCCAGGTGCAGAAGGACCGGGTGTGGAGCGGTGAACTGAGCAACCTCTGGGCCCAGTACAAGGCGCGTGCCGACAAGCATGCCCAGGAGGGCAAGCGTGACGAGCAACTGACCTTGTACGGCTGGTTGCTGGAAGAATATCGGGTGTCGCTGTTTGCCCAGCAGCTGGGCACGAAAGTGCCGATTTCTGACAAGCGTCTCAGCAAACAGTGGTCTCAGGTAGAAGCCTAAACCCCTGGAGATGTGGCAATATTGATGCAATTTGGGGCCGCCTGGCGGCCCTGTGGGAGCGGGTTTACCCGCGAACGAGGGCAAGGCCCTCGCCCTTGAGTTGGCACTAAAGTGCCATTGCGCATTTTTCAGCCAGCGCCCCGTGGCGATGGCCTTTGACCAGAGGAACGACCGTGCATAACGTCGTGATCAGCGGCACCGGCCTGTATACCCCGGCCCAGAGCATTTCCAACGAAGAACTGGTGGCGTCCTTCAACGCCTGGGCGCAGCAGTTCAACCTCGACAATGCTGCTGCCATCGAGCGTGGCGAGGTCGAGGCAGCGCCAATGTCCGACGCCGCGTTCATCGAAAAGGCCTCGGGCATCAAGAGCCGCTTCGTCATGGACAAGGCCGGCATTCTCGACCCGCAGCGCATGAAGCCGCGCCTGCCGGAGCGCTCCAACGACGAGCAGTCGATCCTCTGCGAGATGGGCGTTGCCGCCGCGCGCCAGGCTCTGGAACGCGCCGGCCGCACGGCCGCCGATGTCGACGGCGTGATCGTCGCCTGCTCCAACCTGCAGCGCCCGTACCCGGCCATTGCCATCGAAGTGCAGCAGGCGCTGGGTATTCAGGGCTTCGCCTTCGACATGAACGTTGCGTGTTCGTCGGCCACGTTCGGCATCCAGACTGCCGCCAACAGCGTGCAGCTGGGCCAGGCCCGCGCACTGCTGGTGGTCAGCCCGGAAATCTGCACTGGGCACCTGAACTTCCGTGACCGCGACAGCCACTTCATCTTCGGTGATGCCGCCACTGCGGTACTGGTGGAGCGGGCCGACCTGGCCACCTCGGCGCACCAGTTCGACATCCTCGGTACCAAGCTGCAGACCGTCTTCTCCAACAACATCCGCAATAACTTCGGCTTCCTCAACCGCGCGGCGGAAGAGGGCGCTGGCGCGCGCGACAAGCTGTTCGTGCAAGAAGGCCGCAAGGTGTTCAAGGAAGTCTGCCCGATGGTCGCGGAACTGATCGGCAAGCACCTGGGCGAGAACGACCTGCAGCCGTCCGACGTGAAACGCTTCTGGTTGCACCAGGCCAACCTGAGCATGAACCACCTGATCGTCAAGAAGCTGCTGGGGCGTGAAGTGGCTGAGGAAGATGCACCGGTGATTCTCGACCGGTATGCCAACACCAGCTCGGCGGGGTCGGTGATTGCCTTCCACTTGTATCAGGATGACCTGGCCCCGGGCTCGCTGGGCGTGTTGAGCTCGTTTGGGGCGGGGTATTCGATTGGGAGCGTGATCCTGCGTAAACGCTGACCTGCCGCGTCGGCCCCATCGCCGGCAAGCCGGCTCCCACAGGAACCCCACGATGCTTCAGCTGTGTGGTGTCTCTGTGGGAGCCGGCTTGCCGGCGATGGGGCCGACGCATTTCTTGCAGACAAAAAAAGGCAGGAAACGCCGGATGGGGTCGGCATTTCCCGCCTCTATTAAAGCGAAGGCGTTGCAGCTTAGAACTTAGCCTCCAGGTCCACCTGCAAGGTGTCGACATCCGCATTGCTGTTCGGCAGCTGCGACAGGTCGGTCTTGGCCATCAGGTAAGCAGCCCCCAGCGAGAAGTTCTTGTCGATTTCGTAACCGACCTTGAACTTGTGACCACGCGAGCCGGTGAAGCCGTTGCCGAAGTCGGAGTCGGTGAACAGGCTGACCACGGCGTTACGCTGCACATCGCGGTAGTTGTAATCCAGGCTCCAGGCGCCAACCTTGGTCTTCAGACCGGCCAGCCAAGCCTGGTCTTCGCCATCGGTGCTCTCGGTGTTCTTCACGTATTGGCCGTAGGCCGACAGTGGGATGGCGAAGCCGGTGAAGTCGAGCTGGCCGAAGCCTTCCACCAGGTTGAACTCGTTGGTGGTGTTGCCGAACGACTGCAGGATGGCCGCTTCCTTGTCGTTGTCGTAGCCGTAGATGCTCGCACCCACGGTGACCTTGAGCGCATCGACCGGCGCGAACTTGGTGCCCAACTGCGCGTGGTAGACCTGGGCGTCATGCTTGTACTGCACGCCGTCGCCGTCCACGTTGTCCTTGAGGGTGTACTGGCCAGCGCTGGCGAATACCTCGGCGCCGCCCAGGTCAGCCTTGTAGGTGGCTGCCACGCCTTCCGGGTTGATGTCGCTGTCCCAGATGATGTCGCCCATGTTCACCCAAGGCTGCTGCATCTTGCCGCCGATCAGGTGCAGGTTCGGGATAGCCGTCGGGTGCCAGTCCAGGTAGGCCAGGTCAACCCACAGCGATTTCTTGTCGAAATAGTTGTCGAAGCTCTGGTTGGTGGAGCGGCGGTCGGCGCTGCTGCCGGTAGCGATACGCACGCCAGCATCGACTTGCGGGTTGATCTCGCTGTAGAAACCGACGCGGGCACGCACGCGCTGACGGTCCTGGTTGCCGCTGCTGCTGTTTGGATCGTCGACGTTGACGTCTTCGTAGCGCAGGCGCACATCGCCCTTGATCTGGGTCTTGGCGGCCCATGCCACTTTCTGTTCAAAGGAGCTCATACGTTCGGACTGAGCTTTCTGGTCGGCCTTTTCCTTGGTTTCTTTTGCCAGGTCGCCCTGCAGTTCGTTGTACTGCGCCTGGTTGATCGAGCCGTTGGCGCGGAGCATTTCGAGCAGCTTGGCGTCGACAGCAGCACTGGCCGGAGTACTCAGAGCCAGCATCATGCCGGTGAGGCTCACTCCGGTAAGTGTAGAAACAAGACGCATAAGGTTCTCCCTACTGAAAAAAATTGGGGAGGCTCAGCGCCCGCCCCGTGTTGGCATGTCTTCGGAAAGGGCCTGAATAGACAGGTTCTGGGGTTCCGGAAAACAGGCGCAAGTATTGCGGGGGCCAATGACAGATTAATGTCTAATTAGTGGCACTGCGGTTAAGTAATTGAGAATAAAAGGATCAGCCAGGCACTCGTCATTTGAGTGGGCGGCTGTTATTCCTGATACTGGTGCCTTCAGCATGCGAGTCGAAAACCGTGACCAGCCTCTACAGCCTTGCCCATCTGCGTGACCTGCCCGCGGCGACCTGGGACGCCCTGGTGCCTGCCGGCCAGCCCTTCCTGCGCCATGCGTTCCTGAGCGCCATGGAAGACAGCGGCAGTGTTGCACCGGCCAACGGCTGGGCCGCCGAGCACCTGGTGCTGGAGCGTGACGGGCAAGTGCGGGCGCTGTTGCCGGCCTACCGCAAGTGGCATTCGTACGGTGAATACGTGTTCGACCATGGCTGGGCCGATGCCTGCGAACGCGCGGGTATCGCCTATTACCCCAAGCTGCTCGGCGCAGTGCCGTTCAGCCCGGTCAGTGGCCCGCGGCTGCTCGCGGCCGACCCCGCCGACGGCTTGCTCGTGCTCCAGGCCCTGCCCGAGTACCTCGGGAAGGCCGGGCTTTCCGGGGCTCACATCAATTTCACCGACCAAGCGCTGGATACCCAACTTGCCGGCCTGCCCGGCTGGATGGAGCGCCTGGGCTGCCAGTACCACTGGCGCAACCGAAACTACCGGGACTTCCAGGACTTTCTCGACAGCCTGAGTTCACGCAAGCGCAAGCAGATGCGCAAGGAGCGTGAGCAGGTGGCAGGGCAGGGCATCGAGTTTCGCTGGTACCGCGGCGATGAGCTGGATGAAGCTCAATGGGATTTTGTCTACCTGTGTTATGCCAACACCTATGCCGTACGCAGGCGCTCGCCGTACCTGACCCGCGAATTCTTCAGCCTGCTGGCCGAGCGCATGCCCGAGGCGCTGCGGGTGGTCATGGCCCGGCAGGGTGGGCGCGATGTTGCCATGGCCCTTAGCCTGGTGGGTGGCGACAGCCTGTTCGGTCGGTATTGGGGCTGCCTGGATGAGTTTGACCGGCTGCACTTCGAAACCTGTTTCTACCAAGGCATGGACTTTGCCATCGCCGAAGGGCTGCAGCGTTTCGATGCCGGGGCGCAGGGCGAGCATAAGCTGATTCGTGGCTTCGAGCCGGTGCTGACGCGGTCGTGGCACTACTTGCTGCACCCCGGATTGCGCCGGGCGGTGGAGGACTTCCTGCAGCAGGAGCGGGTGGGTGTACAGGGGTATGCCGAGCAGGCCCGGGAGATGCTGCCTTACCGCCGGGAGTGACCACCCGGCATTATCGCGGGGCTGCCCCCGCGATAATGCCGCGCGTATTCAGGCCTTGCGCGGGTTGAGGATCAGCAAGGTCAGCACCCCCGCGACAATCCCCCAGAACGCCGAACCAATCGAAAACAGGGTGAAACCCGATGCCGTGACCATGAAGGTGATCAGCGCCGCCTCGCGCTCACGCGCCTCGCCCATGGCCACGGTCAGGCCGTTCATGATCGAGCCGAACAGCGCCAAGGCTGCAATCGACAACACCAGCTCCTTCGGCAGCGCTGCGAACAAAGCCGCCAGCGTGGCGCCGAACACCCCGGCAATGCCGTAGAAAATCCCGCACCACACTGCAGCGGTGTAACGCTTGCTTGGGTCTTCATGGGCATGTGGCCCGGTGCAGATAGCCGCGCTGATCGCTGCCAGGTTGACCCCATGGGAGCCGAACGGCGCCAGCACGAGTGAGGCAAAACCGGTCGCCGAAATCAGTGGGGAGGCCGGCACCTGGTAACCGTCGGCGCGCAGCACGGCAACGCCGGGCATGTTCTGCGAGGTCATGGCCACCACGAACAATGGGATGCCGATGCTGATGGTGGCGGCCAGCGAGAAGCTGGGCGTGGTCCACACCGGTGTGGCCACCTCCAGCTTGAAGCTGCTGAAGTCCAGCAGGCCAAGGGCGCCGGACAGCGCCGTACCCACCAGCAGCGCAGCCAGCACGCAATAGCGCGGCGACAGGCGCTTGACCAGCAAGTAGCTGAAGAACATGCCCAGTACCAGCAACGTGCGGTGCTGGGCGGCGACGAAGATTTCGCTGCCGATCTTGAACAGGATGCCGGCGAGCAATGCCGAGGCCAGCGAGGCAGGGATGCGTTTGACCAGGCGCTCGAAGCTGCCGGTCAGGCCGCAGATGAGCACCAGCAACGCACAGGTGATATAGGCGCCGATGGCTTCGCCGTAGCTCACCCCGCCCAGGCTCGTGATCAACAGCGCAGCGCCAGGCGTCGACCAGGCGACGGTAATGGGGGTGCGGTAGCGCAGCGACAGGCCGATGCTGCAGACCGCCATGCCGATCGACAGGGCCCAGATCCACGAAGAAATCTGTGCCGTGGTCAGGCCTGCGGCCTGGCCGGCCTGGAACATCAGCACCAACGAGCTGGTGTAACCGGTGAGCATGGCGATGAAGCCGGCGACCACCGCCGACGGGGAGCTGTCTGCCAGGGGCCGCAGGCGTGCGGAGGTGGCATCGGTCATGGGGTAAGTCCTTGTCCATGTGTAAGCAGTTTTTTCAGACTAACGCGGGCAACCTTGATCTTTGCCATACAGCAGGCATTGCTTTTAGCCGTACAGTCGCCAACTATTGGGCACGTTTGCACAACTGCATGGGAGGGAGGGGCGATGTACAAGGTCTATGGCGATTACCAGTCGGGCAACTGCTACAAGGTCAAGCTGATGCTGAGCTTGCTCGACCGCCCGTATGAATGGCACCCGGTGAACATCCTCAAGGGCGAGACCGAAACGCCCGAATTCCTGGCCATGAACCCTAACGGCAAGGTGCCGGTGCTCAAGCTCGAGGACGGTACCTGCCTGTGGGAATCCAACGCCATCCTCAACTTCCTCGCCGATGGCAGCGAATACCTGCCCAGCGAGCCGCGCCTGCGTACCCAGGTGCTGCAGTGGCAGTTCTTCGAGCAGTACAGCCATGAGCCTTACATTGCCGTTGCACGGTTCATCCAGTTTTACCTGGGCTTGCCGGACGAGCGCGTGGAGGAATACCGCAAGCTGCACAAGGGTGGTTACAAGGCGCTGAGGGTGATGGAGCGGCAGCTGCAGATGACGCCGTACCTGGTGGGGGACCAGTATTCGATTGCCGATGTGGCGTTGTACGCGTACACCCACGTGGCGCATCAGGGGGGCTTCGACCTAACCGAGTACCCGGGCGTCAGGGCGTGGCTGGCGCGGGTGGCTGCGCACCCTCGGCACGTACCGATGGTCGACTGAGCCTACCGGCCCCATCGCCGGCAAGCCGGCTCCCACAGAGACCTCACAACATCCAACATTGTGGTCATCCTGTGGGAGCCGGCTTGCCGGCGATGGGGCCGGTAATGATGAAGCTGTTATCAGGCCGAGGCGAACCGCTTGTCCAGGTAGGCGATGATGGCCTTGGACTCGTACATCCAGGTCACCTCGCCTTGCTCCTCGATACGCAGGCACGGCACTTTGACCCGGCCGCCACCTTCGAGCAGGGCCTGGCGATGCTGCGCATCGTTCTTGGCATCACGCAGCGCCACCGGCACGTTCAGGCGGTGCAGCGTCCGGCGGGTTTTCACGCAGAACGGGCAAGCATGGAACTGGTACAGCGCGAGGCCTTTGGCCTCTTGTTCGACGCGCGCCTGGGCCGTGGCGTCGCGCTTGCGCTTGGCCGGGCGGCTGATCCAGTCGCCGAACACGATGAGCTGGCCGAGGCCGACCCGCAGGGCTTTGACGATCATGGGCAACTCCTGAAAAGAAAAAGCCGACCCACAGGGTCGGCTCGGGGTCACTCGCCGATCATTTGATCAGGCTGAGGAACTCGCTGCGGGTGGCGGCGTTCTCGCGGAACTCACCGAGCATCACCGACGTGAGCATGGTCGAGTTCTGCTTCTCTACACCGCGCATCATCATGCACATGTGCTTGGCTTCGATGACCACCGCCACACCTGCGGCGCCGGTGACCTGCTGTACGGCGTCGGCGATCTGGCGGCTGAGGTTTTCCTGGATCTGCAGGCGGCGGGCGTACATGTCGACGATCCGCGCGACCTTCGACAGGCCCAGCACTTTGCCCTTGGGCAGGTAGGCCACGTGGGCCTTGCCGATGAACGGCAGCATGTGGTGTTCGCACATCGAATACAGCTCGATGTCCCGGACCAGCACCATTTCGCTGTTATCGGAGGTGAACAGCGCGCCGTTGGTCACTTCTTCCAGCGTCTGCTCATAACCGCGGCAAAGGTACTTCATGGCCTTTGCAGCCCGCTTGGGCGTGTCGAGCAGGCCCTCACGGGAGACGTCCTCGCCGATCTGGCTGAGGATCTCGGTGTAGTTCTGTTCCAGGGACATGTATCTACCTGTGGGAAAAATCGCAAAAACGAAGGGTACGGCGGCAAAGCCCGCGCTGCAAGCGTGGCGTTACTCGTCGCGGCCTTCCATCATGGTTCGTTTGAGCATCACGTACACCGCCCCGGTGCCGCCGTGGCGGGCCTGGCAGGAGGCGAAACCGAGCACTTGCGGGTGCTGGCGCAACCAGGTGTTGACGTGGCTCTTGATCATCGGGCGCTTGCCATCAAGGCGCGCGGCCTTGCCGTGGGTAACGCGTACGCAGCGCACTTCCAGCTTGTTGGCTTCGGCAATGAAGGCCCAGAGGGTCTCGCGGGCCTTCTCTACGCTCATGCCGTGCAGGTCGAGGCTGCCCTCGAAGGCGATCTGGCCGAGCTTGAGCTTGCGCAGCTGGCTTTCCTGCACGCCGTCGCGGCGCCACATCAGCTCGTCTTCGGCACCCACGTCGATGACAAATTGGTCGGACAGGCCGTCAATCACCAGCGCTTGATCGCTGCGCACGGTCGCCGCCTGGCGCAGGCCGGCCAGCTGCTTGCGGTCGGCCTTGGGTTTGCCGACCTCGGCACGGTCGTGCTTGATCGGCTTGACGCCGCGCACCTCGGCGGTGAACAGGGAAAAATCGTCGTCTTGCATGATGCCTCCACGTGGGCGGCGTAGTTTACGCGATCAGCCCAATGGCGTCAGCACCGCCCCTTGAGGACCCTTCAGTCGTGCTTCTTCATCAGGTGCGGCGACAGGTTCAACTCCCGCCCCCGACGCAGGCGTATGCGGCTGCGCCGCCAGAAGCGCACGCCCAGGTACAGCAGCAGCAACCCGACCACGGTCAGGGTGCCGGCAAGCGGGCGGTTGGCATTGAGTTCGGCCAGGGCCGGGTAATTACCGAGCAGCCCGGCAAATCCGGCCATCGCCAGCAACACGCCGAACGTGGCCAGCAACGCCGACAGGCCGGCGGCCAGGCGGGCACCCCAGTTGCGCGGTTCGCGCTGGCGCAGGCGCTTGGCGTCGAAACTGCCTTTGAGCTTCATTCCGATTTCCTCTGTGGACATCCGGAATTCGACCAGTGGCCCGCCCTTGGGTTCCGCCCGGCTGCCGGGCGGTCGTCAGTTCAACGGCCTCAGATCAGGCTGTTGGTCGGGGCGACACAGGCGAAGTTATCGGCCATCACGGCCATTTCGCACGCGTGGATCTGCGCGGCAGGGATCACTCGATCCTTCAAGGCCAGGTCACGGGTGGCCGAGGCGTCTTCCACCAGGGTGCAACGATAACCATAGTCCTTGGCCCGGCGCACGGTAGTGCTGACGCTGGAATGGCTCATGAAACCGCAGACGATCAAGTCCAGGTGACCGAGCTCCTGCAGGGTTTCGTGCAGCTTGGTGTTCTTGAAGGCATTGGGCATGCGCTTTTCGATGATGATTTCACCGTCGCGTGGCTCCAGCCCCGGGATGAATTCACCGGCAGCGCCCTGCGGGTCGAAACGACCGCCGACAGTGCCGAGGTGGCGAACGTGGATGATCGGACGGCCGGCCTTGCGGGCGGCGTCGAGCAACCTGGCGATGTTGGCCACGGCCTCGTCCATGCCCGACAGCGCAAGCGGACCACTCAGGTACTCTTTTTGCGCATCGATGACGATCAGGCTGGCTTGGCTCAGCTTGGCCGGCGGGTAGTCGCGGCCAGTGAGGCGGAACATCGTGGTTGGAACGGACATCAATGGCTCCTTGGAAGGGCTTTTGTATACCTATTCTCCCTTGCCTTGACGCCAATGGGAATGGTTGACATCGCATCCAGCGTAGTTACTGGCTTGTGGCTACCCGCCGGGCGATCCGCGGCAACAAATGTGCGGTGCGGGCTGTTAGACTTTTGTACGGTCTGAATTAGGAGTACCCCGTGATCACATCTCGTCTGCGCACGCTGCGCGACCACATCCGCTGGGCGGTCAGCCGCTTCCATGAGCACGAGCTGTTTTTCGGCCATGGTGCCGATAATGCCTGGGATGAAGCCCGCCTGCTGGTGCTGGGCGCTGTGCACTTGCCGTGGGAGGTGGCCGACAGCTACCTGGACTGCCAGCTGGAAGACGATGAGCGCGTACGCCTGCAGCACCTGCTCAAGCGCCGCATCGAAGACCGTGTACCGACCGCCTACCTGTTGGGTGAGGCCTGGTTCTGTGGCATGTCATTCATTGTCGATGAGCGCGTGTTGGTGCCGCGCTCGCCGATCGGTGAGTTGATCGAGAAGCGCTTCGAACCGTGGCTGGCCAACGAGCCGGCGCGTATTCTCGACCTGTGCACCGGTTCCGGTTGCATCGGGATCGTCGCTGCCGAGGTGTTCCCCGAGGCCGAGGTGGTGCTGGCCGACCTGTCCTTCGACGCCCTTGAAGTGGCCAACCAGAACATCGAGCGCCACGGCCTCGACGCGCGCGTGTTCACCGTGCAGGGCGACGGCTTCGCTGGCCTGCCGGGGCAGCGTTTCGACCTGATCCTGTCCAACCCGCCGTATGTCGATGCCGAGGATTTCGGCGACATGCCGGCCGAGTATCACCACGAACCGGAGATGGGCCTGGCCTGCGGCAACGATGGCCTGGACCTGGTGCGGCGCATGCTTGCCGAAGCGGCCGAGCACCTGACCGACAAAGGCCTGCTGATTGTCGAAGTGGGCAATAGCCAGGTGCATGTCGAGGCGCTCTACCCCGAGGTGGATTTTGCCTGGCTGGAGTTCGAGCGTGGCGGCCATGGCGTGTTCATGCTGACGGCGGAGCAGTGCCGGCAGCACCACGAGCTGTTCAAGGCACGGGTTTGATCGATACCTTGGGGCCGCCCGCGCGGCCCCGGGTTTCTAGCGAGTGGCAATCCAGATCAACAGGCCCGCCTGAAAGACTGCAAACGCCACAAGACAGGTGATGGTAAAGCGCAATCCGCTGTCCTCGCGTCGGTACTTGGCCACCCGCTCATCGCGCTCGCGCAGTTGCGCGTCCTTCTCCAACAGGTTTTGCTCGGCCTGCTGCAGCATCCCGGCGGCCTCGAGGATGTCCACCCGCTGCACTTTCTCGCTGTTCCAACCGCCCTTGAGCTGGCCGACCGTGGCCTCGACCGTGCGGCCTTTGAGGTGCTGCGGGTCGGCGTACTCGACGTCGATGCCCGTTGCGGCGAGGAACCGGTCACGGCGCAGGCGCGTGTCTTCGTTCAGCGCATCCTTGTTTGCCAGCGCCATTCCTTCGACCCGGTAGTGCGACCACTTGCGCTGCAGCCACTGCACGGCCTGGGCCATCATGTAACGGCCGATGCCACGGTTCAGCGGTTCCAGTTGCAGGCCGCTATCGCTGCCCACGGTGACCCGCCGCTCGGCGTGATCGACACGTACATCCAAGCGGTTTTGTTCCTTGCGCACTTTTTGCCCAGGCAGGCGGATTTCCATGCGCAACAAGCTGTGCGCCTTGTCGTGGCGCTCGGCATGGCCGAACTCGACGAAGCGCAGCGGCCGTGCGCCGCTGTTGCGGTCGGTGGGCAGCGGCGCCAGGCGCAGCAGTTGGAAGTGTTCGACAGCGAGGTCGGCCCACGGCAGCTCGGCGCTGTCCGGGGCTTGCGGCTCTTCGGCCGGCTCTACGGCGACGGGGGCATCGGTCATCAAGGCGTTCTCAAATACTGGCCAATACCGAGCGTATCGGCCGTATCAGCCAGGACCTGAGGCCATTGTGCGGCGATCTCCTCAGGCGGAGGGCAACTGATGAATGAAGGTGACCACGCGCTCACCCAGCTCACGAGCCAGCGGCAGCTCCGGGTTGAGGTAGCTGTCACGTTGCGCCTGCATGGCCTTGGGGCTGATGCGCAGCATGTGGTTCATGCCGTCGATCAGCACCAGCTGGGCGTCCGGCTTGGCGGCCTTGAGGCGCTCGGCATCGGCCACGTCGACCTGTATGTCGTTGCGGCCCTGGACGATCAGCGCTGGTATCGCCAGGCGGGCGAAGGCTTGTGCCGGGTTCTGCTGGAACAGCGAAATCAGGTAGGGCTGCACGCTGGGGCGAAACACCTGACGCAGGGGCGCCGGTACGTCGAGGGTGGTCTGCCCGGCCTGCAGGCGGTCGAGCAGGGCGCTGCCACGGGCCAGTTGCGCTGGCGGCATGCGTTGCGCCAGCTGTTCGCGCAGCACGTCCGCCATCGGCCGGCCACTGCCGGCCAGGGTGATGACCGCGCTGGCGCCGGCTTGTTCGGCGGCCAGGCTGGCGATCAGTGCACCTTCGCTGTGGCCGACCAGGATCAGCGGGCCGAAGCGCGGGTCTGCCTTGAGCTTGCGGCTCCAGGCCACCACATCGGCAACGTAGCGCTCGACGCTGAGGTCGCGTTCATCGGGTGTGGCTGGCTGGCTGGCGGCCACGCCGCGTTTGTCGTAACGCACACTGGCGATGTGCTCGTTGGCCAGCAGCAAGGCCAGGCGCTTGAGGTTGTCGATACGCCCCGAAGCCGGGTTGTTGCCATCGCGGTCGGTGGGGCCGGAGCCGGCGATGATCAACACCACCGGCGGCGGGGTGGCCTGTTGCGGCAACAGCAGGCTGCCGTGCAGCACGCCCTGGCCGGTATCGAGGTCAATGGGACGTTGCAGGACGGTAGGCGCGGCGGCCTGGGCCAGGCCGGTACACAGCAGGAAGAGGAAGGCGACAAGGCGCGACATCATGCGGTACTACTTGGGGAGATGACGGTTTGACCCAGTGTGTGCGGGAAGGTTCGGCAAACAGGCCCGCACGGGCGAGCAACCCGCATGAAATTTTCCGTATACTGGCCGCCTCGTTCACTTCAGGCAGACTCGCGGAGCGTCCATGTCCGGCAATACCTACGGCAAGCTGTTCACTGTCACCACCGCTGGCGAAAGCCATGGCCCGGCGTTGGTCGCCATTGTTGATGGCTGCCCACCGGGTCTGGAGATCTCCCTGGCCGACCTGCAGCATGACCTCGACCGGCGCAAGCCGGGGACCAGCCGGCATACCACCCAGCGCCAGGAACCCGACGAAGTGGAGATCCTCTCCGGCGTGTTCGAAGGCCGCACCACCGGCTGCTCCATCGGCCTGCTGATCCGCAACACCGACCAGAAGTCCAAGGACTATTCGGCGATCAAGGACCTGTTCCGCCCAGCCCACGCCGACTATACCTACCACCACAAGTACGGCGAGCGTGACTACCGCGGCGGTGGTCGCAGCTCGGCCCGCGAAACCGCCATGCGCGTGGCGGCCGGTGCCATCGCCAAGAAGTACCTGGCCACCCAGGGCATCCAGGTGCGTGGCTACATGAGCCAGCTGGGCCCGATCGAAATCCCGTTCAAGACTTGGGATTCGGTGGAAGAAAACGCTTTCTTCAGCCCTGACCCGGCCAAGGTACCGGAGCTGGAGGCCTACATGGACCAGCTGCGCCGTGACCAGGATTCGGTCGGGGCGAAGATCACCGTAGTCGCCGAAGGCGTGATGCCAGGCCTGGGCGAGCCGATCTTCGACCGCCTCGACGCCGAGCTTGCCCATGCGCTGATGAGCATCAACGCGGTCAAGGGCGTGGAAATCGGCGCCGGTTTCGCCAGCATCGCCCAGCGCGGCACCGAGCACCGCGACGAGATGACCCCGGAAGGTTTCCTCAGCAACAATGCGGGTGGCATTCTCGGTGGCATCAGCTCTGGCCAGCCGATCGTCGCCCACCTGGCGCTGAAGCCGACCTCGAGCATCACCGTGCCGGGCCGCTCGATCGACGTCGACGGCAACCCGGTCGACGTGATCACCAAGGGCCGTCACGACCCGTGCGTGGGTATTCGCGCCACACCGATCGCCGAGGCGATGATGGCCATCGTGCTGATGGATCACCTGCTGCGTCACCGTGGCCAGAATGCCGAGGTGAAGGTCGGTACTCCGGTACTGCGCCAGCTCTGATTTGTCGGTAGCGGCCCCGCGCGGGGCAAGCCCGCTCCCACAGGTGCCTCACCCACTTCATGACGGGGCCTGTGGGGACGGGTTCGACCCGCAAAGAGGCCGGTGCAGGCCCCCACTAAGGCCCATTTCATGCCCCCAATCCCTTACTGGCGCCTGTCCAGTTTCTACCTCTTCTACTTCGCGTTGCTAGGTTCCACGGCCCCCTTCCTGGCCCTGTACTTCGACCACCTCGGCTTCTCCCCGGCACGCATCGGCGAACTGGTGGCCATCCCCATGCTGATGCGCTGCATCGCCCCGAACCTGTGGGGCTGGCTGGGTGACCGCAGTGGCCAACGGCTGCTGATCGTACGCCTGGGCGCGCTGTCGACCCTGGCCACCTTCTCGCTGATCTTCTTTGGCAAGAGCTACGCCTGGCTGGCGCTGGTCATGGCCTTGCATGCCTTCTTCTGGCACGCGGTGCTGCCGCAGTTCGAGGTCATCACCCTGGCCCACCTGCATGGCCAGACGGCGCGCTACAGCCAGGTGCGACTGTGGGGCTCGATCGGTTTCATCCTGACCGTGGTCGGGCTGGGCCGCCTGTTCGAATGGCTGAGCCTGGATATCTACCCGGTCGCCTTGGTGACCATCATGGCCGGCATCGTTGCAGCCAGCCTGTGGGTGCCCAACGCCCAACCGGTGGAGCAGGGCGAGCGTCGCGGGGTGGATGGCTTCCTGCGCCAGCTGATGGCCCCTGGGGTCGTGGCCTTCTATGCCTGCGTGGCCTTGATGCAGCTCAGCCACGGGCCGTATTACACCTTCCTGACCTTGCACCTGGAGCACCTGGGCTACAGCCGTGGTGCCATCGGCCTTTTGTGGGCGCTGGGGGTGGTGGCCGAAGTGCTGATGTTCATGGCCATGAGCCGGATCTTCGCGCGCTTCAGCGTGCAGCAGGTGCTGATGGTGAGCTTCCTGCTGGCCGCATTGCGCTGGCTGCTGCTGGGCTACCTGGCAGACCAGCCGGGTGTGCTGATTTTCGCCCAGTTGCTGCACGCGGCCACGTTTGGCTGCTTCCATGCCGCGTCCATCGCCTTCGTCCAGGCCAGCTTCGGCGCCCGCCAGCAGGGCCAGGGCCAGGCGTTGTATGCGGCATTGTCGGGCACCGGCGGGGCGCTGGGGGCCTTGTACTCGGGCTACAGCTGGAACCTGCTGGGGCCGACCTTCACCTTTGGTATGGCCAGTGCCGCAGCACTCGCGGCAGCCGTTATCATTGCTACTCGTTCGAAATCGATCAGGACCCGCCGCTGATGAGCATCCTCTGTGTTTTCCACCCGTCCAGCCCGGCTTTGCCAAACAAGGTGCTGACCCATCACGACGATATAGCTGCAACCTTGGCCGAGCAGGGCGTGCGTTTTGCCCACGCCCCGGTCGAGTTGCGCGTGCGGCCAGGTAGCAGCCATGACGAGGTGCTGGAAGCCAGTCGTGCCTACTTGGACCAACTCATGACTGGCCACGCCAGCATGGCTTTCGCCGTGCTCAACCGCGACGGTGCGCAACCTGCACAGGTCGACCTGCGCGATGAGCATGTGCATGACGCTGAAGAAGTCTTTGCCGTAGTGACAGGCCGCGCCCAGGTTGGGCTGCGTTTGGGTGAGTCTGTCTATACGGTATTGTGCGAGAAGGGCGACCAACTGGTAATACCGGCACGGAGCCGGCGCTGGGTTGACTTGGGCGACAACCCGTTTTGCCTGGCGCTGCGCCTGTTTGCCAGTGAGCAAGGTCTGCAAGCGAGGTTTACAGATGATGAAACGGCTCGCGCGTTTGCAGGCATCGACGAGCTCTAGTGTCCGCTCCGGCCCCGCCTGGGCAAGCCCGCGCCTACAAGTACCCCGCCATCCCTATGGGCAATGCAGTACCTGTGGAAGCGGTTTTGCCCGCGCGGGGGCCGGTGCAGACAAACGTTAGCGGTAAGTCGGCAGGGCAAACCGCTGCTGGCTCTGCAGCATGGTGATCACTGGCAATTCACTGGCTTGCTCGGCCAGGTCACGGCGGATGGCGCTGATCGCCCAGGACAGCTGCTCGGCACTGTGCAGTTGCCCGTAGGTCAGCACGCGGCGGGTGACCTTGCCGTCAGCGGCGCGCAGGGTCAGCAGGACACCGCCATCGGGGCGAGGCTGGGTGGCGACCTGGTAGGCCGAAAACACCGAGACGAACTTTTCCTGGATGAGGTCCATATCAACTCCTGACTGTTGTGTGGGCAGACGTGAGTTGTAGGTTGCAGTGACCGTGCCAATCTTGGTTTGTTGGAAAATCCCTTTTAAATCAGGCATTTGAAAGCTTGTTGCTGAGGTGGGGTCGTGCAGGCTGCATGGTCGTGCATTTTGCACAGTGCATTTTGCACGAGCCAGGCAGTCGCTATCGGCTTGATAGATTATGAACCTTTGACCGGTCGTGCTTGCCTGACGAACACTTGGGCAATCTTTTCTGCCAGGAGGTTCCAGATGTCCGATCAACCCGCACCTGCCGCCATGTCCGATGACGAAACTGCGGCATTCGCCGAACAGGTCTTCGAGCGTGCCCGCCAGGGCGACGCCGAGATGCTCGGGCGGCTGCTGGCCAGCGGCTTGCCGGCCAACCTGCGCAACCACAAGGGCGACACGCTGTTAATGCTGGCCAGCTACCACGGCCGCCATGAGGCGGTTCGCGTGCTGTTGGCCGGGGGCGCAGACCCATTGATCGCCAACGACAACGGTCAGTTGCCGATCGCTGGCGCGGCGTTCAAGGGTGACCTGGCAATGATCCGCCTATTGCTGGAAAACGGCGTACCGGTGGACGCCGCCGCTCAGGACGGGCGTACCGCGCTGATGCTCGCGGCGATGTTCAACCGCAGCGAGATCCTTGACTACCTGTTGGCCCAAGGCGCCGACCCGGCGCGGCAGGATGCACGCGGCGCCAACGCGCTGATGGCCGCGCAGACCATGGGGGCAGCCGACACCGCAGCGCGCCTGCAGGCGCTGGTCGGCTAACAGCTTGGGGGCGTTTGCGGCTATCCTTGGCGACTTTTCACCCGCCGCAGGCCCCCTTCATGAAAAACCAGTTGCTCGAATTCATCAGCCTCATCGCCGCCGGCTGCATGCGCGATGAAGACATCGAGCGCATCGCCGACGAGGCCGCCCAGGCCTACGCCGACCCCGCCGCCTTCCTCGCCGCCAACCCGGACATCAACTACGACGACAGCTTCCCGATCCCGCTGGGTGAGTGGGTAGTGCTCGGCAGCCTGCCAGACACCGTGGTATTCCAGGCCGACAGCTACCAGGAGCTGTTCCAGCAGATCAGCGATTCGTTCGACAAGAGCGTGCCGTTCACCCTCAAGCCCAAACAGCTGGCCCGTACCGAGCCGCTGACAGCGCTGAACCGCATCCAGGTGCAGATGGGCGCGCTGAACAAAGAGGCCGGTGGTTATGTGCTGCTCAACTTCAGCCAGTTGCTCGATGACGAGCTGCAGGTGGTGATGGTTGGCCAGAACGACCTGGCGCGGGTGCTGGAGTTGGGGGGAGAGCTGGGGATCAAGGTCGAGCCGGCCTTGGAGGCGTTGAAGGTCGCGGTTCACATTTGATGGGGTCGGGGGTGTGTACCGGCCTCTTCACGGGGCAAGCCCGCCAAGAGGCCAGCACAGACGACCCATGGCTTCAGCCAAGCGCGGTGTCCAGAAACATCATCACCGCAAACCCACCCATCAAGCCCAGGGTCGCCGCCGTCTGGTGGCCATTGCGATGAGTCTCGGGGATCACCTCGTGGGATACCACGAAGATCATCGCCCCCGCCGCCAGCCCCATGCTGATCGGGTAGGCCAGGGCAAAACCGGTGGAAATGCCCAGGCCGATCACCGCGCCCAGCGGCTCCATCAAGCCTGAACCGATCGCCACCAGCGCCGCCTTGAAGTTCGACAACCCCGTTGCTCGCAAGGCCAGGGCCACGGCCAACCCTTCAGGGATGTCCTGGATGGCGATGGCGCTGGTCAGCGGCAAGCCGATGTTCATGTCGCCATTGGCAAAGCTCACGCCAATCGCCATGCCTTCAGGCAGGTTATGCAACGTGATCGCCAGCACGAACAACCACACCCGGCTGATGCGTTCGGCCTCGGGGCCGCAGGGGCCGGTGCTTTCATGTTCGTGCGGGGTAAAGCGGTCGAGGCCGAGCATCAGCAATACGCCCAGGCCCATCCCCAGCACCACGGTAAAGGCTGCGGCCGGGCCGTTACCGGTAATTTCGCGGGCCGCGTCGAGCCCCGGCAAGATCAACGAAAACGAACTGGCAGCGAGCATCATGCCGGCGGCAAAGCCGAGCATCACATCCTGGCTGCGCCCGCTGACATCGCGCAGCACCACGGCCAGCACCGCGCCCAGCGCCGTGGCGCCGAAGCCGGACAAGCCGCCGAGCAGCGCCAGGTGCAGGTTGTCGGCATGGTCGCCATTGATGGCGTTCCAGAAACTCGCCGCCAGCAGCACGATGACTGCCAGCAGGCTCACGCCCAGGCCCGCGCTGAGCCATGGGGTGTTCACCGCCTGTTGCCGCCAGGCGCTCAACAAGGAGGGCGGGGCGGTGCTTTGGGTGTGGGCAGGGGGCATGCGAACCTCGAATCGATGGATACCGGCAGTTTATCCAGTGACCTGCATGGGGGGCCAAGGATTCCCTTCTATCGACGTGATAGCTGACTAAGCTGTGCAGCATGCACATTCAACGGGGGTATTGGCATGGGCTCCACATTCAACGGCCTGGTTGGCCTGATCATTCTGGCCCTGGATATCTGGGCGATCCTCAATGTGATCAAGAGTAGTAGCGAAGTGGGTATCAAAGTGCTGTGGATCCTGTTGATCGCCCTGCTGCCGGTGATCGGGCTGGTGATCTGGGCGATTGCGGGGCCGCGAGGCAACGTACGGCTCTGAAAAGACCATTGCAGACAAAATCAGCAACAGCTCCGTGACAAAATTTTCACATTGGTTTAAACAGAATCCGCACCCGCACAATGCTGCTGGTCTAGGGATTGTACGAACAGCCGCCGCGCAGGCACTTTCGTACAAGGCCTGGCACCAGCGCCATCCCCGCAAACACGCAATCCTAGGACCTCCCCATTCATGGCTAACACGGATGCCTTGAAGCAACAGGGCGCGCGAGCTTTCACGCCGACCTTGAAATCGCACCTGGCCTATACGCTGCTCAGCGGCCTGGTGATCATGTTGATGCTCAGCCTGGTGCGCCTGGCGCTGCTGGTCTACAACAGCGACATGATCGGCGACACCCCTTATTCGACGGTCGCCGAAGGCTTCCTCAACGGTTTGCGCTTCGACCTGCGGGTGGTGGTGTACCTGAGCATTCCTCTGCTGCTGGCTATCCTGAGCCCTTGGGCCATGGCCCAGCGCGGTCTGTTTCGCTTCTGGCTGACCATCACCTCGAGCGTGGTGATGTTCCTCGGCCTGATGGAGATGGACTTCTACCGCGAGTTCCACCAGCGCCTCAATGGCCTGGTCTTCCAGTACATCAAGGAAGACCCGAAGACCGTCATGAGCATGCTCTGGTACGGCTTCCCGGTGGTCCGCTACCTGCTGGCCTGGGTGTTCGGCACCTGGCTGCTTAGCCTGCTGTTCAAGGGCATCGACCGCCTCACCCGTGGTGATGGCCAGCAAACCGTCGCCCCCTGGTACAACCGCCTGGCGGTGTTCATGGTGATCCTGCTGGTGGCCGTGGTTGCCGCGCGTGGCACCCTGCGCCAGGGCCCGCCGATGCGTTGGGGGGATGCCTTCACCACCGATTCCAACTTCGTCAACCAGCTGGGCCTGAACGGTACCCTGACCCTGATCGACGCCGCCAAGAGCCGCTTCGGCGAGGACCGCGCCAATATCTGGAAGCCGGTACTGGAGCAGAACCTGGCCACGCAGACCGTGCGTGAACAGCTGCTGACCCCGCACGACACGCTGGTCGATGCCGACGAGGCCGCGATCCGCCGTGACTTCGTGCCGCCGGCCGAGCGTACCCTGCCGATCAAGAACGTCGTGGTGATCCTCATGGAAAGCTTCGCCGGCCACTCGGTAGGCGCCCTGGGCAGCCCGAACAACATCACCCCTTACTTCGACAAGCTGGCTAAAGAAGGGCTGCTGTTCGACCGTTTCTTCTCCAACGGCACCCATACCCACCAGGGCATGTTCGCCACCATGGCCTGCTTCCCCAACTTGCCGGGCTTCGAATACCTGATGCAGACCCCGGAAGGCGGCCACAAGCTGTCCGGCCTGCCAGCGCTGCTGAGCGCCCGCGACTACGACGATGTCTACGTCTACAACGGCGATTTCGCCTGGGACAACCAGTCCGGGTTCTTCGGCAACCAGGGCATGACCACCTTCATCGGCCGTAACGACTTCGTCAACCCGGTGTTCTCCGACCCCACCTGGGGCGTGTCCGACCAGGACATGTTCGACCGTGGCAACGAAGAGCTGGCCAAGCACGATGGCAAGAAGCCGATCTACGCGCTGCTGCAGACCCTGTCCAACCACACGCCGTATGCGCTGCCCAAAGACCTGCCGGTCGAGAAGGTCACCGGCCAGGGCCGCCTGGACGAGCACCTGACCGCCATGCGCTATTCCGACTGGGCGCTGGGCCAGTTCTTCGAGAAGGCGCGTAAAGAGCCTTACTTCAAGGACACCTTGTTCGTCATTGTCGGCGACCACGGCTTCGGCAACCACCAGCAGGTCACCGAGCTCGACCTGGGCCGCTTCAACGTGCCGCTGCTGCTGATCGCGCCGGGTATCCAGGAGAAGTTCGGTGCGGTCAACCACACCGTCGGTACCCAGGTCGACATCGTGCCGACCATCATGGGCCGCCTCGGTGGCCAGGCGCGCCACCAGTGCTGGGGCCGCGACCTGCTCAACCTGCCTGAAGGCGACCAGGGCGTGGGCATGATCAAGCCATCGGGCAGCGAGCAGATCGTTGGCCTGGTACAGGGTGACCGCATCCTCATCGAGTCCAAGGACATGACCCCGCGCATGTACCGCTACCAGCTGGGCAGCGAGTTCAAGGCCGAGCTGATCGAGAGCCCGGACCAGCCGGAGATGCTCAAGACACTCGAAGCGTACATCCAGACGGCGACCAAGAGCCTGCTGGATAACACGGCCGGCGTCGTGCACGGCACGCCGAAGTAAGCCGAAGTGAACCGAAGAGGGGCCGCCAAGCGGCCCCTCTCTACTTGCGGCAACTGACTGAACAAATCCCCCCGCCCACGGTCAAGCAATTACAGGCATCACACCCGATGTTCTCTGCTTGAGAGGGCTATTCGATGAAAGAGTGGGAAGTCATCTTTGCCGATCAGAAAGGCGAGCCAACCACGCTGTTGTTGCACGCGGAGCAGTGCCCAAGCGAGGAAGAGGCGGCCCGCGCCATTCGTTCGCACCTGTTTCCGGTCATGGACGAGCTGGACCTCAACGACTTCCAGGACCGCGCCCCATCCCCCACCGCACGCTGGCTCAAGGAGCAGAACGGCGTGATCATCACCCGCATTCAAGAAGCTTCCTGACCCGCAGGTTGGCGTGGTGCCCTGGCAGGCACTACGCTGGTGGGAGGTGTTGGCCTGTTCTGCGGGGCTGCACCTGTTTCCATTCGCGTCTTGCATCAGCTCGATCTGACCGGCCATGCCGGCGGGTGCGTAGTGCACGGAAAGTCTATCCATAGCGTTATTCAGGAGGACGATTCATGAGCAGCCACGACGATATCAGCAGCAATGTCCTGCGCCAGATGAAAGCTGGCGGGTTCGACTTCAGCCAGATCCATCCCATCGAGTTCTACGCAGTATTTCCAGATGAAGCCGGCGCGCGACGCGCGGCCGGGCAGTTTCGCGGCGAGTCGCTCAATGCTCAGGTGCGTGAACGGGATGATGGTGTGTGGCACCTGGAACTGAGCAAGATCATGTATGCCACCTACGGCGGTATCGGTGATTTCGAAGAAACGTTCGAGCAGGTCGTTTCACCCTATGGCGGTGAGGTAGAGGGGTGGGGCGTCAAGCAAGAGCGGCCGATTGCCTGAAACCTCAGCGGTGTTCTTTTCGCGGGTTAACCCGCGCCCACAGGTACAGCTCAGGCCTAGAGTGCTGGGGTGTAGCTGTGGGAGCAGTTTGCCTGCGAGAAGGGTGCAATCTTTTTCAAGGCTTGCGCCCAGCCATGTGGCCCAGATAAGCCAGCAACGCATCCAGCTCCTGCTCACTCAGCACGCTTTCTGCAAACCCGGGCATCCGCGCCTGTGGCCACTGTCGCAGGCTCTGCGGGTCGCGAATGTACTGGCGCAAGAACGTCGGCTGAAAATACTCGGTCGGGTTATGCGGCACATTCAGGTCCGGCCCGAATTGTGCGTCGCCTGCGCCGTTGAGCCGGTGGCAGGCCATGCAGTTCTGCTGAAAGAGGGCAAAGCCCTGGCGAATGGGGCTATCGGCCGGGAGCTTCGGGTCCGGTAGCAGTGCCGGGAAGCGCTGTTCGACGGAAGCCAGGCGGCGGAGGGTGCTGATCTGAAATGGCCATTGCTCGGGGCGAATGCCGCTCGCCTGAGGGTCAGTCCACACCAGGTAGAATGGCCCTGCGCTTGGCTTGCCTTTGCCCAATGCCGGCCACGGCGTGGCAGGATCCTCAATGGCCAGCCACGCACGTGCAGGGCCATCCTGCAGCAGCGGCGCGGCGGGCATTTCGGCAGCGAAGCCGTCCAGCGCAACCGCTTGTAAATGATCATCCGCCTGGATGCCTTGCAGCAGCGTGGCGAGGGGGACCGCGCGATAACGCATGGGCCGCTTGTAGGATACGTCGTGGTCAATGCTGATATCGCGCGCCTGCGGCAGGCTCAGCAGCTCGGCGCTGTCCCACTGCCGCGCTGTGCCGCCGAGTTCCAGGTGCAGTTGCGCCGCCGACAGCGGCAGGCTGAAGAGGAGTGCTAGCAGGGCAAAACAATGGCGCATGGGTAATCTCCGGCCGTCATGGCCGGCAGGTTACCTGTGCATTGCCCTTGAAGGCCACAACCACTGTTACCCGAACAAACGTGTGAGGTTCGGCAGTATCAGCAGCAAAGTCGTGGCGAATAAAATGAGCCCAGCTTGGCGAAGTTTCGATTGTCTGAACATGGCGGACCGCCTTCTTGTTGTTATTCCTGAATACCCGTTGGCTTCCCTGTCGCGCTTCGGGTCGATCACCGTGGCGTGCATCACGCCCGTACTGCTTGCCTCGTTGAATTCGATATACAACCAACAGTAGGGTGAACGTCATCCCTGTTTGAGAACGGTTTGTTCTAAAAGCCTAGTTGAACAATTTCGATCTGCTATGAGGCCATGGGCCAGCTCGCTGGCACGCTCTGGCTAGACAGTGGCGT
>Ga0213824_1000309_pt1 | contig 40874 bp, 31 predicted proteins | sample MC6MC0906MG_FD_179892 | JGI IMG/M metagenome (GOLD analysis project Ga0213824, IMG submission 179892) | Enriched soil aggregate microbial communities from Iowa State University, Ames, United States - MC6-MC0906-MG | ecosystem: Environmental > Terrestrial > Soil > Unclassified | place: USA: Iowa...
AAAGACTCTTGCAGAAGCAGGTGCAAAGGTTGCGGTTCTGGATTTAAATGAAAGTGCTGCAGAGGGAATTGCAGCTTCTATTAATGAAGCAGGCTATAAGGCAAAAGCTTACAAGGCCAACGTTCTGGAACGGGCTAGCCTTGAGGAAGTTCATGCAAAGGTTTTGGCAGAGCTTGGTCCCTGCGACATTCTGATAAACGGAGCAGGCGGTAATAACGCAAGAGCCAATACAGATAAGGAATATTTCGAGATGGGAGACATTGAAGCGGATACAAAATCCTTCTTTGATCTGGATCAGTCCGGGGTTGAATTTGTTTTCAACTTAAATTTCCTAGGAACCCTGCTTCCCTGCCAGATTTTTGCAAAGGACATGATTGGCAGAGAGGGATGCAGCATTTTGAATATTTCATCCATGAATGCCTTTACCCCACTTACGAAAATACCGGCATACAGCGGTGCAAAAGCTGCCATCAGCAACTTTACCCAGTGGCTTGCCGTTCATTTTTCCAAGGTTGGTATCCGTGTAAATGCGATCGCACCAGGCTTTTTCGTTACAGCACAGAATGAGAAGCTTCTGTTTAACGAAGATGGCTCTCCTACACCAAGAACCAACAAGATCCTGTCTGCAACTCCCATGGGACGTTTTGGAGAAGCAGAGGAATTAAACGGAGCTCTTTTATTCCTTTTGAATCATGCGGCAGCAGGTTTCATCACCGGCGTGGTACTGCCTATTGACGGCGGATTCTCCGCTTATTCCGGAGTATAATCAGAAGATAAAAAATATCAGCCTCTTCCATAGGATTGCAGTGGGCAGCAACCAGGTCGGGAAGGGGCTGTTTTTTGCATCCATGGATTTTTCACTAGAGAAAAAAGAAAATACACCCTGTTTTAATTTCTTTTTAAAGAAAATTCGACAAAATTCGTTTCCATTTTCTGGAAGCGTTGACAAATGGTTACAAAATATTGTATAATGAGTAAAACCATGATCAAAGTGTTATGGTTAACATTTACCAAAGACGAGACGAGGAGCATGAGGCAATGAAGACATCGGGGGAAAAGAAACGAAACCTGAAAGCATTACTAGGGACGAAGAAAGTGAAGCCGGAAAAAAACGGAAGTAAGAGTACATTCCTGAAATCATTGAAGATGAAGATGCTGGCATTCATTATCGCAATTATTTTGGGATTGACTGTGACCAACATGGTGATCAGTATTACAGTCAGTTACAAAGGGATTACAGATGTTGTGAAAAATGATTTGGAATCAACGGGTAAACTTGTAAACAGTCTGGTAGTACAGAACTTAAATCAGATGAAACTAAGCATTGAAGCCAGTTCACAGGGCGGAAGCTTGAAATCCATTAATTCCAGGGTTGTGACAGAATATCTTTCCAACCAGTGTAAACTTTACGGATACAAAGAACTTGAAGTGATCAGTATGGATGGTACCGTTACCCGCAGCGCAAGCGGAGAGAATATCGGAGAGAAATACGAAGTCACAGGTTATCTGGAAAAGGCCTTAAATGGTGAGACCAGCATTTCTACCACGGAATATAATAACAACAAGGAACTTGTGATCCGTGTTGCGGCTCCTTATGAATATGGAGTTCTCTTAGGAACTTATGATGGCTCTATTTTAAGCGATTTAATCAGCGACCTTCGGATTGGTGAGAGCGGCAATGCCTTTATTATTGACAATACAGGAACCATGATCGCCAATATCTCACCGGAACTGGTTCTTAACCGCCAGAACTTTGTTGAGCTTTCCAAGTCCGATAAATCCTATACTTCTATAGGCCGTATGTTCCAGACCATGCTGGGTGGAAAAGCGGGAATTGGAAATTACGTATACAAAGGAGACAACCGTTTTTGCTATTACAGCCCGGTAACAGGCAGTGACGGCTGGGCTTTGGGTGTAGCGGCATCGGTTAAGGAAACCACCGTTTCCATCTACCTGGTAGTATTTGCAATGGGTGTGTTTGCCATTGTATCAATCGTTCTTGGTTGTTTCCTGGCGTTTTGGTTTGCAGGATCCATTGCAGGTCCGGTATCAGCCATTGCAGCACGAATGAAGCTCTTTACAGAAGGTGATTTATCCAGCGAAGTTCCGGTTGTTAAGCGCAGAGATGAGATCGGCCAGCTTGCTGATGAAATCACCAGCTCCGTACATAGTGTTAAATCCTATATCACTGAAATCGCAGCTGTATTGGAAAATATCGCATCCGGAGATTTCAGCCGGTCTGTTGGGATGGAATTCCAGGGTGATTTCAAGGTGATTCAGGAATCCATTGACAGAGCGGAAGACTTACTTTCAAAAACGATGGAAACGATCAGCATTTCTTCCGATGAAGTGGCAAAGGGCAGTGCCCAGGTGTCCCAGGGAGCACAGAATTTAAGCCAGGGTGCTGTGGAACAGGCAGCTTCTGTAGAAGAGTTATCTTCCTCAGTAAATGAGATCTCCAGCAGTCTTATGAGTACAGCTAAGGCTGTGGAAGATGTGAATAAGCAGGCAGGACGGGTAGGAGAAGCCATGGAAAGCGGCAATGCCCAGATGCACGAAATGATGCAGTCCATGGATCAGATCAACAAAAAGTCCAAGGAAATTGAAAAAGTCAATAAACTCATCGAAGATATTGCCTTCCAGACAAACATCCTTGCGCTTAATGCCGCTGTCGAGGCAGCCAGGGCAGGTGAGGCCGGAAAAGGTTTCGCAGTTGTTGCAGATGAGGTCCGCAATCTTGCAGGCAAGAGTGCCAATGCGGCAAAGGATACCTCCAGTCTGGTTGCAGATACCATTGCAGCTGTTAATACGGGAACCGGTATTGCGGCATCTACAGGAGAAACATTAAACGGAGTTCTTTCAGAAACCAAGAGCATGGTTTCCGCCATTCGCAGATCCGCAGAGGAGCTGCAAGAGCAAAGTGAAAAGGTTACCCAGGTAACTTATGGAATTGAGCAGATTTCTTCCGTAGTTCAGAACAACTCTGCTACCGCAGAGGAAAGTGCTGCGGCCAGCGAGGAACTTTCTGGTCAGGCAGAAGGTTTACGGGAATTAATGAGTAAATTTCGGCTCCGTTAAGATTTGCCGATGATATAAGAAAACAAGAAGGTCCTATGAAGGGGCCTTCTTGTTTTTTAATCATTTCCTTATTCTTTATCCACATTCTTTGCATGAGGCATGTAGGGATAAAGATCTTCATATGCTTCCAGTTCCGCTTCTGACTGCGGTGCCGCGGGAATAAGTCCCGTACAATCCATGGTGGAACAAGTCTGAATATCAATATCATAATTATTCTTGGAGGTTGTTGATTCCGTCTTTCCTTTTTTTGATTCTTTTTTTTCTGATTTCATTTCATTTTCTCCTTCCGGCAGTCTTTTAGGAACCGTTACTTTTAGTTTGAGGAAAAATATCATAATTATTCGCTGCCTGCATGATCTCTTTTTTTGCGTTATAAATTTTATTAAAAATCGTTATATAGGATGTGGGCAGCATCGTCCAAAAGTAATGTGTGATCACAGGGGGGACTTAAATGAGGATTGCTATTTTTACAAATGAAGAACAGACGCCGGAACTTAAAAAGGCCTGTCCCTGCAGACAGAACAACCGATTACAGATTGATTATTTTTCTATAAAGGAAGGACGTCTTTTCACATTGGAGCGCGCTTTGTATGATATGATTGTCATTTCACCAAAAGGAAATATAACCTTATTCCAGACAAAATATTCCGTGTACTTTAACGGTCAGTTCTGCGTCCTGGATATCACGGATATTCTTTATCTGGAATCCTATTACCGGAAAACCAGTGTGGTGGCAGGCAGCGGAAGTATGCGGATCCGGGCAAGGCTTGATGAAGAGGAAGAAAAGCTTCCAAAAGACCGGTTTGTCAGAATCAACAGGCATAACATCATTAATATGCAATACGTAAGGAGTGTAAAGGGAGAAGCAGTCGAGATGCAGAACGGACAGGTTTTGTATGTAAATAGCGGGAGAAGAAAGAAGTTTGAAAAGAGTTACAGGGACTTTTTAAAAGAGAATTGTATGACATTGTAGAGATATTTCAAAAAAACGCAACAATTAGATTAAAAAGTGCAAACTGTCTTGCCTTGGGTAAGAGACCATGGTATTGTATGTTTCAATAATCGGCAGCTCACATCTAAACACATTCTATATAATCTGTAAAATCAGGACAGGCAGCGAAAATCAGCCGATATCGCTGCCTGCCTTTTTATCGTTAAAGAACTCCTATAGAAAGACCATAGCTTTTTGCAGTTCCGGGACTTAAGGTCTGCACATGGTTCTTATGGGTGAATTCATCATCTTCTGTAGCATAGATTGCAGAACCGTTCCATGGCTCCACACAAACAAATGGTGCTTTTGCAGGATAAGGGGTCCAGAAAGCTACGGTTTCAAAGCCTGGGAAGGAAACTTCCACCCCCCGGCCGGTATTTCTGTTTACAATCGAAACTTTTCTGGACTGTAAATCGTCAAAATAGATGGCATCATCTTTAAATATTTCACGGTTTAAAGAAAGAGTACGGCTTCTCTTCAGCTGTTCGATCCGGTTGTCAGGATTAAATTCCAGATGTTCAGAATCATATACCATACTGGATATGGTTTCATCCTTTTCAAACACCAGATCATAATCTTCAAATACGGCGTTATCCTCCATGGGGCAGTTAAAGCCAGGATGAGCGCCCAGACAGTAATGTATGGTCCGATCATCGGTGTTTGTTACCCGGTATTCCATGAATATGGTACCGTCTGTGAGAGTATAGGCAAGACTCAAACGGAAGGAATAGGGATAAATCTTCTTTGTATCTTCCGTATCCCGGATTTCAAAGGTAACGGAGGTGTTTGTCTGTTCAGAGACATAAAAATCCATTTCCCGGCAAAAACCATGTTTCGGGATTTTCCATGTCTGGCCTTCCAGAATGGTCTGGTCGTTCCGGCAGTTTCCCACGATAGGAAAAAGAAGAGGAGAGCATTTGTTCCAGAACTGGGGATCTCTCTGCCATATGTATTCTGAGTTGTCAGAATCTTTGAATGAAATGAGCTGGGCACCGATGGAATCGATGACAGCTGTAGCTTTTGAATCTTTTAGTGTAACCAGCATTTTGAAATTACCTCGTTTCTTTGTTCAGTTGTTTTAGCTTTTTGAATGGCCGTTCCCAGGCTAAACTTAAGATAAGTATACTAAATATAAAAAGAAAATTCTATGGGTTTTGCAAATAAATTAAGCATGCCGGTTCTTGCCGGTTTTTCCCATCCTTTCATTAATTTGTAAGAACTGGTAAGGGTTTTGTCAGAACTTGTCCGAAAGCTTTAGGGAAATATAAGGAATTATTCCTATTTTTAGTTGGACTCTATGATACAATTATATCATAATCATAATATATCATATAACTAAAATCCCTTACAGGGATAATATATGCCCAAAGATCATGGGCGAATAAGAGGAAACACCCTGCGGGTATACCTTTATGCCCAAAAAGCATGGGCGAATAAGAGGAAAGGAGGCAGTGAATCTATGAGAATTGGAACATTTATAAGAAGAACTTTATTTTTGCTGATGACGGTATGTCTTTTGGCCGGATTCACTGTGGCATATAAAGGGTATGAAATGTACCGGGAGGCCCTCCAGGAAACCAGTCTGCAGGACCGGGTAGAAGCTATCCGTGATAAGGAAGGTTATACGGAGTACGAGAGCTTGCCACAGATTTATGTGAACGCAGTCATATCCGTTGAGGATCACCGTTTTTACCGCCATAACGGAATTGATCTGATTGCCATTGCCAGAGCAGCTGCAAACGATATCATTGCCGGCAGTTTTGTGGAAGGCGGCAGCACCATAACCCAGCAGCTTGCTAAGAACTTATATTTTGACCAGGACAAAGAGATTGCCAGAAAAGCGGCTGAGGTGTTCATGGCCTATGACATTGAGAGGAATTATACCAAGGATGAAATTTTTGAACTATATGTAAACTGCATTTATTTTGGAGACGGATATTACAGTGTGGGCGATGCCAGCGAGGGTTACTTTAAAAAGGGACCGGAAGATATGACGGAGTATGAGAGCACTCTCTTAGCCGGTGTTCCGAATGCCCCTTCCAAATATGCACCGTCGAAAAATCCTGCTCTGGCGGAGAAAAGACAGATGAAGGTCCTTCAAAGAATGGAGAAGTGCGGATATTTTTCTGCGGAAGAGGCGGAGACTGTAGCGGAGCAGATGGTGGCTATCCGTTGATTTTTGCTTGATGAATGAAAGGTTAGAGGGTATAATGGAGATGTTACATATACTCTTTATCGTACAAAAGAATGGAGGAATCTATGGCCACCAGACAATTCACAGGCAGACGTTTAGATCAATATGCAGAGAATTACGTGGTATTTGATTTGGAAACAACAGGCATCAGCGCTGGGGAAGATTCCATTATAGAGATTTCCGCGATCAAGGTGAAAGGACATGAGCCTGTCGCCGAATTTAATACACTGGTTAATCCTGGGACCCATATTCCAGCCGGTGCTACTAATGTAAATGGAATTACAGATGATATGGTAAGGAAGGCGCCTGGACTAAAGGAGGTTCTGCCGGAGTTTTTATCCTTTATTGAAGGGGAAATTCTGGTAGGTCATAATATTCAGTCCTTTGACCTTCTTTTCCTATACAGGGCAGCAGAGGAGCTTTTGGGAAAAAAGGTGGAAAATGATTATATTGACACCCTTTTTATGGCGAAAGCCTGCTTACCTCAACTAAACCGCTATCGTCTGACGGATATATCGGCATATTTCCAAATTAATACAGAGGGAGCCCACCGGGCACTAGCTGATTGTGTTATGAACCAGAGGTGTTATGAGCATATGGGAAAGCTGCAACAGAAAGAGGAAGTTGAAATCTGCCCCCAGTGCGGCGGAATACTTAGGCGCCGCAGCGGGAAATTCGGGGAATTTTATGGCTGTTCTAATTTTCCTCAGTGCCGTTTTACAAGGAATGTTTGAGCAGCAGGTTAGGAATGTTAGCAGGAATTCAGGCATCCGCAGGATGCATAGATTTATTACATAATGCAAGAAAGGGGAAACGGTATGGAGGATAAAAATTTGTATAATAAGATCATGCTGATTGTACTTTGCTTGATCGCAGTTTTGCTTTGTGCAGGTATGTACAGCTGGTTTCATGAAGGGAGTGCCCCGCTTGAAATGGAAGTGCCAAAGGTCCAGGTCCTTCAACTTGAATTCCGGGAGTCGGGAAGGCTTCCGGAGTCTGTCGTTTTGGAAGAAGACGGAATATGCAATTTTTAATCGAGAGGGCAGTCCCGGAGGATTATCTGATCGTTGCTGACGTGATTCAATCGGTGTGGCAGCAAATACAGCAAAAGGACTGGTTTGTCGCCGATGATTCGGAGTACACCTGCCGTACGCTTAAAGAGGGAAACGGAATAGGGTATAAGGCTTTTGAAAAGGATTCCGGGGCCCTGGCAGGTGTTTTTCTTGCTGCTTTGCCGGGAAATGGGGAAGAAAATCTTGGCCGGGACATCGGCCTTCCCGAAATGGAACTGGGAAAAGTCGCCCATATGGAGTCGATCGCCATCCTTACTGAATATCGGGGAAACGGCCTTCAGCATTCCATGATGAAGACCGCAGAAGAAGAACTTAGAAAACAGGGCTATCGGTATCTGATGTGTACGGTTCATCCGGAAAACAGATACAGCAAAAACAACATAATAAAACAAGGCTATCAGGTTGTCCTGACCAAAGAAAAGTACGGAGGATATGTAAGAGATATATTATTAAAGAAACTTTCTTAAAATACCGGATTTTCGCAAACGTTTGCATAAAAAAACGTTGACGTTTGGGTTAATTTTACGTATACTTTTTCCTAAGGGCTGACAGAAGTCACCAACTAATAGGATGAATAAACAAAACAATATTTAAGAACAGATACCAGGAAGGTATGGGTATTCCCAAGGAATACGTATGGCTGTTTCTGGTATCTGTTTTTTTGCAGGAAATACCGGACAGGGTGATAATCACTTATGGAGGAGAAGAACGATGAGAAAGCATAGATGGGGGATTGCTGCAGCTTTGGTACTGTCTGTCGTGGTTATGAGTAGTGGCTGCGGAAAGGCTGACGGGAAACAGACACAGGCGGTTTCAGAGTCGGGCGCAGCAGACAATATTGGGAAAGACGACAGGGTCGTCGTGGTAATGGGCGTCAGCTCAGAGCCTGAAGCAGGATTTGATCCGGCTTATGGCTGGGGAGCCGGGGAACACGTCCATGAGCCTTTGATTCAAAGCACACTTACGGTCACGGATAAGGATTTAAACATCGGCTATGATCTGGCAACGGATTTAAAGGTCAGCAGCGACGGTTTGACCTGGAACGTAAAGATCCGGGATGACGTGTTCTTTACGGATGGGAAAAAACTGACCGGGCAGGATGTAGCATTTACTTATAATACCTTACGAGACACCAGCTCTGTGAATGATTTCACAATGCTGGACAGGGCAGAGGCAGTGGATGACACGACCGTGGAGTTTCATATGAAGCATCCCTATTCCATCTGGCCATACACCATGGCTGTGACAGGAATCGTACCGGAACATGCATATGGACCGGATTATGGGGAACATCCCATCGGATCCGGCAGATACATATTAAAGCAATGGGACAGAGGGCAGCAGGTGATCCTGGAAGCAAATCCGGACTATTATGGAGAAGCACCAAAGATGAAACGGGTTACGGTCCTCTTCATGGAAGAAGATGGGGCTTTGGCGGCGGTCCAGTCCGGGCAGGCGGATATTGCATATACGGCTGCTTCCTATTCGGATCTTACGGTACCCGGGTATGGTCTTTTGGACTGCAAAACCGTGGATAACCGTGGATTTAACCTTCCGGCCATTCCCTCCGGAAGCGTATCGGAAGAGGGAGTTCCTTTGGGAAATGACTTTACCAGCGAAGTAAAGGTCAGAAGAGCGATCAACATCGGAATCGACCGGGAAGAGATGATAAATAACGTACTGAATGGTTACGGCAGTCCCGCTTACAGCGTCTGTGACAAAATGCCATGGTATGAGCCTTCCGCAAAGACAGAATATGATCCGGAAGGGGCAAAGGCTTTGCTTGATGAGGCAGGCTGGAAACTGGGCAGCGATGGAATCAGAGTGAAGGACGGGAAACGGGCAGAACTCCAATTCCTTTATCCGGCAGGAGATTCTGTAAGGCAGGCCCTTGCGGCAGACACCATCAATCAGCTTAAAGAGCTGGGAATTGACGGACAGATGGAAGGCGCAAGCTGGGATACCGCCTATGACATAGCCTATTCACAGCCTTTGATCTGGGGCTGGGGCGCTCATACTCCCATGGAGCTTTATAATATTTACCATACCATGGAGGAAACCGGGCTTGCAGCCTATTCCCCTTATGCCAATCAAAAGCTTGACCAGTATATGGATGAAGCTCTGGCAGAAAGTGATCTGGAAAAATCCTATGAGCTATGGAAAAAAGCCCAGTGGGATGGGGAAACAGGCATTACCCAAAGCGGTGACATTCCCTGGATCTGGCTTGTAAATATTGATCATTTATATTGGGTAAGGGATGGCTTAAAGGTTGCGGACCAGAAGCTTCACCCCCATGGCCACGGTTGGTCCATTGTAAATAACGTGGATCAGTGGAGCTGGGAGCCATGAAAAGCCGCCGGTCTGAAGGGAAAATCCTTAGGTTTTTACTGAAGCAGATTATACGGATGGCAGTCCTCCTTTTTCTGGTTAGTGCAGCCGCCTTTTTTCTGGTATCGGTTTCCCCCATAGATCCTTTAAAGGTCAATGTAGGCCAGGTAGCTCTTGGCTCCATGAGCCAGGAACAGATCGCAAAGCTTTCGGAGTACTGGGGAACCAACTTACCGCCGGCAGAACGATTTCTTTCCTGGGCAGGCGACTTTTTAAAGGGAGATATGGGAACTTCTCTTTTATACCGCCAGCCGGTTTCCCATGTAATTGGAATGAAGCTGTCAAATTCCCTGTGGCTGATGGCAGTTTCCTGGCTGGTTTCCGGAGGAATCGGTTTTGCCCTGGGAACTCTTGCTGGCGCGAACAAGGGAAAAGCGGTGGATAAGGTGATCTCCGCTTATGCTCTTATAACTGCAAGCACTCCGGCCTTCTGGCTGGCGCTGGTGTTTTTGATGGTGTTTGCTGTCTGGCTTAAGATGCTTCCCATTGGGCTAAGCGTTCCCATAGGAATGGAAGCGGCAGAGGTCACTTTAAAGGATCGGGTGGTGCATGGAATCTTGCCCTGCCTGACCCTTTCCATTACCGGAATGTCTAATATTCTTCTCCATACAAGGGGGAAAATGATCCAGGTCATGGAAAGTGATTATGTCCTTTTTGCAAGAGCAAGAGGAGAGTCCAAAAGCCGGATTGTCTTTCGGCACGGAATCAGGAATATTCTCCTGCCTGCCCTGACCCTTCAGCTGGCTTCGGTCAGCGAAATCTTTGGAGGCTCGGTTTTGGTAGAACAAGTATTTTCCTATCCGGGACTGGGCCAGGCGGCTGTGACGGCCGGACTTGGCGGTGATATCCCTTTGCTTCTGGGAATCACGGTTATTAGTGCGGCTATTGTATTTACAGGAAACTTTATCGCAAACGTACTTTACGGCGTGGTGGACCCAAGAATGAGGAAAGGGAGGAAGGTCGCATGAAACAATGGAATGGCCGGAAGTCCATGGTATGCCTCCTGGTGCTTTTCATCTCTCTTTTGGCAGCTGTGACCATTGCCGGGCAGCTTTATAAAACAGAGGCCCTTGTCACTGATTTTTCCAGAAAAAATATGCCGCCCTGTTTTTCTCACCCCTTTGGAACAGACTGGATGGGACGGGATATGTTTGCGCGGACCTTGACCGGTCTATCCATGAGCATTCGCATTGGTCTTCTCACAGCAGCAGTCAGCACAACGATTGCTTTTTTACTAGGACTTTTTGCAGCGTCCATGGGAAAGGCAGCGGATGGGCTTGTGGTTGGGCTCATCGATCTTGTCATGGGAATCCCCCATATCCTCCTGCTGGTTTTGATCTCCTTTGCTTTGGGGAAAGGCTTTAAGGGTGTTGTAGTGGGAATTTCTTTGACTCACTGGACCTCCCTTGCCAGGCTGATCAGGGGAGAGGTTCTTCAGCTTAAGGAGAGCCAGTACATAAAGATTGCCCGTAAGCTTGGCCACGGCGGATTTGAAACAGCCCTTAAGCATATGACGCCTCATTTGATTCCCCAGCTTCTGGTGGGGCTTGTACTGTTATTTCCCCATGCCATTCTTCATGAGGCCAGCATCACGTTCCTGGGCTTTGGCCTTTCTTCCGAGCAGCCGGCCATCGGCGTGATCCTGTCAGAGAGCATGAAATACCTGGCAATGGGAAAATGGTGGCTGGCGCTGTTTCCGGGAGCATTTCTGGTTGTTGTTGTTTTGCTGTTTCATCTAACAGGAGAGATGGTGGGCAGGCTTATGGACCCGGGTGCTCTGCATCAGTAGGAGGAAATGGATTGGAAGAGAAGAAAACGGTTCTGTCGGTAAAAAACCTGTCAGTATCATTTACCCAATATGAACGATGGATCAAAAAGACCACTCTTTTGGCCGTCAAGGACGTTAGCCTGACCGTAAGAGAAGGAGAACTGGTGGCTGTGGTGGGTTCCAGCGGTTCGGGAAAAAGTCTTCTGGCCCATGGCGTGCTGGGAATCCTGCCTTATAATGCGGCCTGGTCCGGAGAAATCTCTTATTATGGGGAGAAGCTTACTGAGAAACGGATGGGGCAGCTTCGGGGAAAGGAGATCGTTTTGGTCCCTCAAAGCGTTTCCTATCTGGATCCCCTGATGAAGGCAGGGGCTCAGATCAGAAATGGAAAACGAGATCAGGGGAGCATGGGCGAAAGCCTTAAAACCCTTAAGCGGTATGGACTTGATGAAACTGTGGAAAAGCTTTATCCCTTTGAGTTGTCGGGGGGAATGACCAGAAGGATCCTGATATCCACAGCTGTCATGGAAAAGCCTAAGCTGGTAATAGCAGATGAGCCTACACCGGGCCTTCATCTGGAAGCGGCAAAGCGGGTGTTGTCCCATTTTCGGGAAATGGCCGATGAAGGAGCCGGTGTACTTCTCATCACTCATGACCTGGAGCTGGCATTGAAGGTTGCTGACCGGATTGTGGTATTCTATGCCGGAACCAGCGTCGAGGAAGCTTCTGCCTCTGATTTCCGTGAGGAAAGACTCCTTCGCCATCCATACTCAAAAGCCCTTTACAGGGCTATGCCGGATCATGGATTCTGCGCGGCGCCGGGAGCCCAGCCGTATATCAAGGACCGCCCCTCAGGATGTCCCTATGCTCCAAGGTGTGAGCGTCGGGAGGCTAAGTGTTTGGAGAAAGTGGATTACGTTAGCCTTGCCGGAGGAATGGTCCGGTGTGTAAAGGCAGAGGAGGGATAAGATGAGGCTGGAAGCAAATAGCATATCATTCCAGTATGATAATGGAAATAAGCAGATATTAAACAATTTAAATATATATATGGACAGCGGCGAACGTCTGGGGTTGATTGCTCCCAGCGGTTTTGGGAAGACCACCTGCTGCAAAATTCTTGCTGGATATGAAAAGCCGGATAAGGGAGAGGTGCTTTTAGATGGGCGGCCCCTTTCTTCTTATAAAGGTTATTGTCCGGTACAAATGATCTGGCAGCATCCGGAAAATTCTGTAAACCCAAGGCTTAAACTTAAGGAAGTTTTAAAGGAAGGCGATGGAGTGGAAGATCGGGTGATTGATGGTCTGGGGATTGAACCGGAATGGTTAAATCGGTACCCTTCCGAGGTTTCAGGAGGCGAACTTCAGCGTTTCTGTATAGCCCGGGCATTGGGCGGGGGAACTAGGTTTCTCCTGGCGGATGAGATCAGCACCATGCTGGATTTGATCACCCAGAGCCAGATTTGGAATTTTCTCATATCAGAAGTGGAGAGACGCGAAATCGGCCTTTTGGTAGTCAGTCATTCCCAGGGCCTTTTAGAACGTGTATGCACAAGAAAGTTAGATTTGCGGGAGCAATGAGCTAATCCAAAACACGCAACGTGTGTTTTCCATAGCCTAAACGGTACATTGTAAGAGAAGGGAGTCGGGATAATGGATATTAAAGATATGCTTAACTTGGTAAAATCAGGAGAAATGGAAATCCAGGAAGCAGAACAGTTATTAAAGGATCTGCCTTATGAGGACCTGGGTTATGCAAAGCTGGATCATCACAGGGCGCTGCGTTCCGGCTTTGGAGAGACAGTCTTTTGCCAGGGAAAGCCAGACCCATACCTGGTGGAGATTTATAGGAAATTCTATGAAAGAGACGGTGAGGTGCTGGGAACCAGGGCTTCAGAGGAGCAATTTGAACTGGTAAAATCCGTTGTGCCGGAGGTTCAGTATGATTCCATATCCAGGATCTTAAAGGTAGAGCAGCCGGAAAAAGAAAGAAAGGGTTGCGTAGCGGTCTGTACAGGCGGTACCGCGGACATCCCGGTAGCGGAAGAGGCGGCACAGACTGCAGAATATTTCGGCTGTCATGTGGATCGGATATACGACGTGGGCGTAGCCGGAATCCATCGTCTTCTGTCCCAGAGGGACCGGATCAGAAATGCCAACTGTATTGTTGCAGTGGCAGGAATGGAAGGGGCTTTGGGAACGGTGATCGCCGGTCTGGCGGACTGTCCTGTCATTGCAGTTCCCACCTCGGTAGGCTACGGAGCCAGCTTTCATGGACTCTCTGCTCTTCTTACAATGCTGAATTCCTGTGCAAATGGAATCTCTGTTGTAAATATTGATAATGGATATGGGGCGGGGTATCTTGCGACACAAATCAATCGACTGGCGGTGAAATAAGATGGGAAAAATACTGTATTTGGAATGTAATTCAGGAATCAGCGGCGACATGACCGTTGGCGCTCTTTTGGACCTGGGAGCAGATAAGCAGGCCTTTACAAAGGCCCTGCAAAGCCTGGGGGTGGACGGCTATCATCTTCATTTTGGCAGGACTACAAAATGCGGACTGGATGCTTATGATTTTGATGTACATTTGGAAGATGAAGGGCATGACCATATTCACGGAAATGATCATGAACATGACCACGAACATGACCACGGAAATGACCATGAACATGACCATGGAAATGATCACGACCATGACCATGGAAATGCCCACGACCATGCCCATGGAAACGACCACGACCATGCTCATGACCATGGCCATAGTGATGCTCACGACCATAGTCATGATCATCCCCATGTCCACCGGAATCTTCAGGACATATACGCAATCATTGACCGGATGGATTCCAACAACAGAGTGAAGGCAATGGCGAAGCGGATGTTTGATATCGTGGCAGAGGCGGAGTCAAAGGCTCATGGAATCCCTGTGGAAGAAGTTCATTTTCATGAGGTTGGAGCTATTGATTCCATCGTGGACATTATCGGTGTGGCGGTTTGTGTAGACAGCCTGGGAGTGGATGAGATCGTGGTATCTCCTTTGTCGGAAGGATATGGCAGTGTTCGCTGCCAGCATGGTGTTATCCCGGTTCCTGTTCCGGCAACCGCTAACATTGTGTCGGCCCATGGTTTGAAGCTTCGGCTTACAGACAATGCAGGGGAGATGGTGACCCCTACCGGAGCAGCCATAGCTGCAGCCCTTGGGACGAGAAAGAATCTTCCTTCCTCCTTTCAGATCTTAAAGACAGGTCTTGGTGCAGGGAAAAAGGACTTTAAACAGGCTAACGTCCTGCGGGCCATGCTTCTTCTGGAAGAGGAAGAAGAGGCAGGAGAAAATATGTGGGTTTTAGAAGCCAATATTGACGACTGCAGCGGTGAAACCTTTGGCTTTGCCATGGAATCCTTATTGGAGGCCGGAGCAGCGGATGTCTGGTATACGCCTGTATTTATGAAAAAGAACCGTCCGGCCTATATGCTTAGCCTGATCTGCCGGGAAGAGGAGATAAGCAGAATGGAAGATATCCTTTTCATTCAGACTACGACCATCGGAGTGAGAAGATACCCGGTATCCAGAACCATTCTGGATCGGAAGAAGAGGAAGGTCACGACGGAATTCGGGGAGGCAGAGGTGAAAATCTGCACCTTTAAAGGAAGGACGTTCTGCTATCCGGAATATGAAAGTGTAAGAAGCATCTGCAGACAAAATGGGCTGGATTATCAGACCGTATACAGTATCATACGCAGAGAGGCGGAGAAATAATGGAACAGAACATGTTAGAAATAAAGACGAGACTGGAACAGATGATGGCAGAGTATGCGAAAGAGGATATCTGCCTGGCTTTTTCCGGAGGAGTTGATTCCAGTTTATTGCTTAAGGTAGCGGCAGATGCTACAGGAAAGACGGGAAAGGCCGTTTATGCGGTGACCTTTGACAGCCGTCTTCATCCCTCTTGTGATCTGGAAATTGCCGCCAGAGTAGCAAAGGAACTGGGAGGAATACATAAGGTGGTTTCCGTGAATGAGCTGGAGCAGGAGGAGATACGTTTTAATCCTGTAAACCGGTGCTATCTGTGCAAGAAGAAGCTGTTCCAATCTTTGAAGGATTATGCGAAAGAAATGAACATCCCATATATCATGGATGGAACCAATGAGGATGATCTGCATGTTTACCGCCCGGGAATCAAGGCCTTAAGAGAACTGGGAATCATCAGTCCTCTGGCAGAACTTCACATCACCAAGGTCCAGGTAAAAGAACTGGCCTCATGGTATGGGATCTCTGTGGCATCCAGGCCTTCCGCTCCATGTATGGCGACCCGCCTTCCTTATGGTACGGAAATTGATTATGATATCCTGAATCTTATTGGAAAAGGAGAGGAATTTGTAAGTTCTCTCGTGAAAGGTAATGTGCGTCTAAGGCTCCATAATGACATTGTCCGCATCGAGGTGGACCAGGAAGCGATGGGTAATCTGATGGAGAAGAGCAGAGAGATCATTGCTTATTTAAAAGAATTAGGCTTTGTTTATATCACCATGGATCTGGAAGGATTCCGGTCCGGAAGCATGGATGTGGGAATCAAACCCATTGAGTAAAAGTTCATACTGATATGTTAAAGTGCGTTTCCCTGACAGGAAACGCACTTTTTTTGCATGTTTCGCAGACTGTACAAATGAATCCCCGAAAGAGGTCGAGCGGGATATCGGAAACATCGTCAGGATTCGACAGCACAACAAATGTGCATTTATTAACAATAACCTAATATGTGAATGATAACTTTTGAATAATATAATATTTGAATATAAAATGAACATTAAGCACAGAAAAAATGCGTGAAATTGTACAATAAAGTCTATTGTATTTTGAGTTTGTTTGTGCTAATATGAAAACACACATTTAGGTTTTTTGTCCGTAATCCGTTTTTATAAGGAGGACAAATATATTAGTAAAGGAGAAAATATACCGTGGGTAACAGTGCAATGGAAAACATGGAACCGGTGGAAGTGTTTCACTATTTTGAGGAAATGAACAGTATTCCGAGAGGTTCAGGAAATGAAAAAAGAATCAGCGATTATCTAGTTTCTTTTGCAAAGGAACACAATCTGGAGGTCATACAGGATAAAGCGCTGAATGTGATCATCAGGAAGCCAGGTACCAAGGGTTATGAAGAAAGCCCAGGCGTTGTAATTCAGGGACATATGGATATGGTCTGTGAGAAAAGGCCTGATGTAATGCATGATTTCATGACAGATCCCATCCAGATGAAAGTGGTTGGAGATATGCTTTACGCAAACGGAACAACTCTCGGGGGAGATGACGGGATTGCGGTTGCCATGGGAATGGCAGTCCTGGCATCAGATACATTGGAACACCCTCCTGTCGAATTGTTGGTTACCACCTCCGAAGAGACCGGAATGGATGGAGCCCATGCGCTGGATTCTAAAAACATCTTAGGCAAAACACTTATTAATATCGATTCAGAGGAAGAGGGAATCCTTACAGTAAGCTGTGCAGGCGGCTGTTCCTCCAAAATCAATCTCCCCATCATATGGGAAGATGCAGACAGCAGCAGGGCTGCTTATATCATTGATATTACAGGTTTAAAGGGCGGCCACTCTGGAGTAGAAATACATACGGGCAGGGCAAATGCCAATAAATTAATGGCCCGGTTGCTGAAAAGCGTAAACCTAGACACGGATTTAAATTTATGTTCCATAAACGGTGGCTCCAAGCACAACGCCATTGCCCGTGATGCACGAGCTGTTGTGTGTGTAAATTTAGAGGCTGTCCCAATGCTGAAAGAGAAGATTTCCAGCATGGAACATATATTCAGGGATGAATTCAAAGTTTCAGATCCGGATATCAAAATCGAACTAAATCCTGTTGAAAATATGCCGAAGCGAATCATGTCAAAAGATACAAGGGACAACATCATTAATTTTATGTATCTGATTCCAAACGGCGTCCAGAGCGTAAGTCTGGATATTGAAGGTCTGGTAGAGAGCTCCCTTAATCTTGGGGTGGTTCAGACCGGGGAAGAAAGTATTGAAATCATTAGTTCTATCAGAAGCTCTGTGGGATCCATAAAGGATAATATTTTCCATACCGTAGCTGCTATTGCAGAACTTACAAACGGCAAGGTGACTGCTGAATCAGATTACCCGGAATGGAAATACAATCCTGATTCAAAAGTAAGACTTCTTTTCATAGAATTATACGAGAAGCTATTTGGTGAAAAACCGTTGATCAGTGCAATTCATGCCGGACTCGAATGCGCAATTTTTGATAAAAAGTTTGAAGGAAAGATGGATATGATATCCGTCGGACCGACCATTGTTGGAGTACATACTGCAGAGGAACATTTAAGTATCCCATCCACCCAGAGGACATGGAAGTATTTGACAGAAGTTTTGAAAGCCCTCAAATAACAGCAGAAATGCCGCTGATCATTTAAATTTTAATTTGTATCAATAACTGATCAAACTATAATTAATATAAGGGAGTACTGTGTATGAATCAGAAATTATCTAAAGGCGCATATGGCGGTATAGCCGGCAAAGACTATGTACCATATGTCTCCAAAAACTCCGGATCGGGTGGAAATATTACAGTATTAATCATTGGTATTGCTCTGTCAGCGTTGTTTGCTGCATCAACTGCTTACTCAGGCATGAAAGCAGGCCTTACAGTTGCAGCCGGAATACCGGGCTCAATTTTAGGTTCCGTGTTTATTGCCATGTTTGCCAGGGAAAAAGGAATTCTTGGAAAGACACTCCTTCAGGGAATGGCCAGCGGCGGAGAATCGATTGCCAGCGGTATGATATTTGTTTTTCCGGCAATTCTTTTGATCGGTTCCCAGGTAACATTTCTGGAAGGCCTTGTGATCGGTGTCGGTGGTGCATTATTTGGAATTGGAGCTGCTTCTCTGGTTTACAATTATTTGATCGTGGAAGAGCATGGAAAATTAATGTATCCTGAGTCAATGGCTATTTCGGAGACCTTAGTCGCTTCAGAAGGCGCCAAAGATTCTCTGAAGTTTATGGGAATCGGATTTGCAATAGGCGGTTTAATTACTACAGTTACCAGTTCATTCTTAAATATCACCAACAATGTGATTAGCTTTGTGAATGAACCCTTCTACAAGTGGAAGTTTCAGCTGGAAGTGAACCCCTTGCTGCTGGGAATAGGATTCATCGTTGGGATGCAGGTGTCCCTGACCATGTTTGCAGGTTCTATCTTATCGAACTTTGCCATTACGCCTCTCATCGGTTATTTCGCCACGTTAGGCAGCGGCGGCCCGGCTGTATGGAATAATCCTTCTGTCAGCGTAAACGCTATGGGAGTCGGCGATATAGCAGGCAGCTACGTAAAATATATCGGTGCGGGCATGATGCTTTCCGGCGGTCTGATCGGTGCGATAAAACTGATTCCAACGGTTATCGCTTCCATAAAGGAAACCATGAATGCCAGAGGAAAAGGTGCCGGCGCCGGATCTTCTGTTGAAACTGTTATCTTACTGTCAGGTATCATCGTAGGCTTCATCGGCGGTTTCCTGGTATCAGGCGGCAACTTTGCCATGGCAATCCTTGGTGCTGTTTTATCAATGATTCTGTCATTAATGTTTGTTATTGTTTCCGGTCGTTTAACCGGTACCATCGGAACTTCAAACCTTCCTGTATCCGGTATGACAATTGCTTCCATCGTTATCGTTACATTGCTGTTCGTAGGATTGGGCTGGAAGAGCGTGGATGATAACAAGGCTCTGCTGTTATTCGGTTCCTTTATTGTTACTGCAATCGCTGCAGCAGGCGGTTACTGCCAATCTCAAAAAGTTTCATTTATCATTGGCGGAAGCAAGAATGAAATGCAGAAATATTTTGCGATATCTTCTGTAGTTGGTGTTGTGGTAGTTACCTGCGTTATATTATTGCTTTCCAATCAGCTCTCAATGACTGGTGATAATGTTCCGTTTGCATTGCCTCAGGCAAATTTAATGGCAACATTGACAGCCGGAATCATGTCGGGCCAGTTACCCTGGGTTATGATCATCTGCGGCATTGTAATGGGTATTGTATTGTTTTTACTGGGACTCCCTGTAATGACAGTGGCAATCGGGTTTTACTTACCTATATCCACAACTTCTATCATTTTATTAGGAGCCCTGGTTCGTTACTTTGTTGAGAAATATGCCAAGAATGAGAAAGAAAAGGAAGCAAAAGTTTCCAACGGTGTAAGCCTGTCGTCAGGGCTTGTTGCCGGCGGATCCATCATTGGACTGATCGGAATCGTTTTACAGGTAACCGGCGTTATCAGTGGTGGAGGCCCAAGCGGATTTGCAAATTCAAATGGAATGGCATTTATTTTATTAGTCATTCTTGTAGTAGCGACTGCAATCCCTCTTTTTAAGAGTGAAGTGAAGAATGCTAAATGACAATGATGAGGTTTTAAACTTAATATTTAAGATTTCCGATAAACTGGAATACGAGGTTGACAAAAGCGGCATTGTGACCTTGCTTATAAAACAGGATCACAAGATTCAACGGGTTTTTAGAAAACTCGGTTTCAAAATTCCAGAATATAAAAGAATTACAATGGATGAGTATGGAAGCTGCGTCTTTCTTCAAATTGACGGCAGCAGGACCATTAGGGAAATTGGAAAGAGCCTTGAAGATACGTATGGTGACAAGGTAGAGCCGCTTTATGAAAGACTGCTGTTATACGTCAGTCACTTAGAGCAGCAATTTCACTATATCGAAAATATCAGCGGGGTGTAAGAAAGAATTTACAAAGAAGACAGATCGGTGCCAGGAATTAAGTACTGGCGCCGATCTTTTTTGCTCATCAATGGCAGCTGGGGGGCTAAATAACTCTTGACCCCTGCTGACCGGAACGATATAATTATCATTAAATTATTTACCTGCCGGTCAGAAAGGACTTTGATGAAACCAAATAAATATATGTTTTACTTTATACTTTTACTCCTGCCGCTTTTTTTGACGGGCTGCGGGAAGCGATACCCGGATTATAGCAGTCAATCCGGTAGCTTAAGCACTGAGGATTCGAATTCGGCTGCAAATGAAACAGATTTACACTCTGGTTCAACGGAACCCACAATACAAATATCCTCCACAGAGCCTTCGGCGACGATAGAAGATACGGCCGGTCAGACGGATTCCTCCTCCGGCAGTAATCCTTTTGAAGCAAGAGCCGAAGAACTGCTCTCTGGCATGTCCCTTCAGGAAAAGGTAGGGCAGCTGTTTTTTGTCCGCCTGCGTAAAGCAAGTGCCATCGAGGATATTAAGAAGTATCATTTGGGTGGTTATATTCTGTTTGGTGATGATTTTAAGGATGAGACACAAACCGGCATCCGGGATTTTATGAAAGACTGCCAGAGTACCTCTTCCATCCCCTTGCTCATGGGAGTGGATGAGGAAGGCGGGACCGTGTGCCGCGTCAGTAAATATGCGGCTTTCCGTTCTGAGCCGTTTAAGTCCCCCCAGGATTTGTATAAACAGGGCGGCTTTGAGGCCATTCAGGCGGATACTAAGGAGAAGGCTGGCCTTCTTCTTGGACTTGGGATTAATGTTAATCTTGCCCCTGTCTGCGATGTCTCTGTAAATCCGGATGATTTTATCAACCGCAGGTCTTTTGGCCAGGAAGCCGGAGAGACAGCTGATTATGTCAGGACAGTTGTCCGGGAAATGGAGAAAGCAGGGATTGGCAGTACGCTGAAACATTTTCCCGGCTATGGTGACAATGCGGATACCCATACGGGATCTGCGGTAGATACCAGGGATTATCAACAATTTGTTGAAAGTGACTTCCTGCCATTTGAAGCCGGGATTGAAGCTGGGGCCGACAGTGTACTGGTTTCCCATAATATCGTAACTTCAATGGATGAGAACCATCCTGCCTCCCTTTCTCGTGCAGTTCATGATATACTAAGGGAAACCTTAAATTTTAAGGGAGTGATTATGACTGATGACCTCAGTATGGATGCCATTAAGAACAGTACAACAGAGGCGGCTGTTCTGGCCATTGCTGCAGGGAATGACTTACTGGTTGCGACTGACTTTGACGTACAGATTCCTGCTGTTTTAGATGCTTTAAATAAGGGGACACTGAAAGAAGAGCAGATTGACACTTCCGTGATCAGGATACTGGTCTGGAAGCTTAAATTAGGTATATTGCAGTGATTTATTCTGCCAATACGATTGTACTATTTTGCGATACAAAAAAGTGCGGTTCCATATATGGAATCGCACCTTTTTTAGTATGTTAAATCTTTGTCGAGTTTAGACACCTTTAATTGTTTCAAAAAAATTATAAATTTCCACCTGACCATACCCCCATATGTTATTTGGATAAGCATTGGCGTTGTCACGCGCTGCATGCCAAATAAGCTGCCGGTTAACAATACTGCCGGTCATCTGAACATAATTCTCTTTCACTATCCCCCATTCAAAAACCATCGCCATGATGCCTGCCGCATGGGCGGCTGCCGCTCCCGTTCCTGTGGCAGTGCCGTATTTATTTCCCGGAACCGCACAAGGCAATTGATAACCTGGAGCTGCGATGTCAGGCTTAATCGCTCCGGTTCTCGTGTAACCTCTGCTGGATTCAACCAGAATGCTGTTATTGAACTGATTATAGGCGGTCACGGTCATCGGGCTTTCTGCGTTTCCAGGAGAAGTTATAGTAACGTTTGGATCCGAATTCATAAAGTATGTTCCGTCTGTTATCAGGTTACCAGATGGGAGCCATGCATGAAAGGAGAATGATTCATGATTATTATTTTCAAGATGTAAATGCCAGGTTCCCGGAAAGGTGTTCTCAAAACGCAGCAGGATAAGCTGATCTCCCGTATTTTGCTCATAAATAATATTGTTGATCCAGACGTTTGTCTGGCTTCTGTTAAAATTATAATTGATGCAGCCATTTAATGATGGAGGGATTAATTTTGTAATCTCCTGTGTAGGGGAGGTTATGCTGATGGACAGCAGAGCGGGGGACGCAGCCCAAATTTCCACGAAGAAAGTGCTGTCATCATTTCCTGCATTTAATATAAAATCATTATAAAAGACATCGGGTAATGTGGCATCAAAATAATGTCTATGATTGTTTCCTTCATTTCCGGCTGAGACTGCAACTCCAATCCCAGGAAGCTGTGCCAGGTAATCTAAATAGCTGCTTAAAGGACCGTTTCCGTCATGTCCTCCCTGACTTGTTCCAAGGGCAATACAGATAACCATTGGCTTATTCAATTTTTGGGCGACAGTAGCCAGGTAACGAGCGGCAAGCATAATATCGGATTCCTGGAAACATAGAAGTTCATCCGGTACAAAAAAAAGATCCTTTAAATTTTTCTTGGCATTTTTTAATTTTACGACTACCAGATCAGCTTCCGGGACAACTCCCCGAAAACTTTGGTCATTGGTTGGAGTACCGGCCACAATGCTGGAAATTGCTGTGCCGTGACCATTGGTATCCACCGAGGGAACGACAGATAATGGATTTTCCGACTGTAAAGCTTTGTTTATCTGATCTCTGCCGTATTCAGAGCCATAAGTAAAGTTCTCCGGGCGTACACCATTTTGATCAGTCTGATCCCATATTGACTGAATGCGGGTGGTTCCGTCACTGTTTTTAAAAGCTTGATGACGGTAATCAATGCCGGTATCGATAATTCCTATTAATACGCCTTTTCCAAACAGGCTTAAATTTGGATCGTTCTGAACCTCTGTAATCCCGGATTTGTCTAAACTAACTATAGAAGACAGTGTGTACAGTGACGAAAAACTGTTGTAAGAATACAGCCCTAAGTTACAGGGGTTTAAAGATTCTGCCGGGACATGTTCCAAAGAAAGTCTTTCATTGAGGTAGGTAATTTCACTTTCCTTTTGATATCGTGGAATAAGAGTGTTATTTACGAACAGATCGTAATAATTATTGTCAAGTATTCTTTCCAAAATCAAGCCCCCTCTTTGTATTCTGGTGCTATACATATTTATGCAAGGAGATTCTGATTATGAATATTATGATTCATGTGGCAATGAAGGATAAGCTGCTTCTATTTTTTTTATCTTCTCATAAAGCATATCATTGACCGGGACCGGCAATCCGTGTTTTGCAGCAAGGCGGCGGACAGCTCCAGAAAACATTTCCACTTCGGAATACCGGCGGGCCATTCCATCCTGACGCATAGAGGGAACGCCTTCGGGAGAAAGGGTTTTGATCAGATTTATGTAGAAATCCATATCTGCTTCCGATAAGCCGACTCCTTCCTTTTTGGAAAGATCAATCACTTCCTTCATGGCACCGATCAGGGCGTCATTAGGCTTTCCGGGAGCCAGCACTCCGCTGTAATTAGTTTCAAAGGCCATGCATGTCTGGTTGATTCCAACATTCAGCATGAATTTCCCCCAAAGACGTTTTACAATGTCGGCTTCAACCGTATAGGATATCCCTGCCCTGTCAAAGTAACGGGTTAAATCCCTTAACCTGGATTCCTGTCCTTCGGTCCTGGTTCCAAGGCAGAGCGTGCCCGGACGGGTGTATGTAAGATTGGAACCAAACCTCATAGCATCCATTCCCTGTGCAACGCAATAAAGTACTTTTTCCCTGCCGAACCGTTCCGCTATGATTTCCTCACTGTCGATTCCATTCATAACCGATAGGATCGTGGTGTCAGGGCCAACACTGGCACTCATGGTATCCAGGGCGGAGGAGAGGGCACCGTATTTAACTGCTACAATAAGAAAATCCACTGGCCGGACTTTGGTGCAGTCCTCTATCTGAAAGGAAAAGGGCTTACCGTTTATGGAAAAGGGTGTTTGCCGGTAACGTTCAATTCTTTCCCGGTCACCAAGAAAGTAAATGTTATCCGGGCCAAGGGCAGCGGTAATCTGGCTGGCATAAAGCATTCCCAAGGCCCCCAGCCCTACAATTGCAGTTGTTTTAGTGTAATCGTTCATAAGATCTCCTTTCGACTTAAGCTGTCTACGGAATGAGGCACTGGTTTTTATCTAAGCCTCCCGCAGTCATGCTGTCCTGATATATTTTTTCTAATTCTTCCAGATGAAAAACCCCTTCAGATACTTCATAGAATATCTTCGTATCAGCCAGATAGAACATGCCGCTTTCATCCACATTAATCGCCGCAGTCTGGCCGTCGGTGTTAGAAAAGTAAATCTGGTAGGTGGTAGGGGCATCAAGTGCTCCGTCAGGAACTTCTTTTAAAGAGAAGCCGTGAAAGAGATCAGCGACCTTGGCTATGGTTTCCTTGTTCTCATCAAAGAAGGAATAACAGATGGAACCATAGTAAATGGAAACGGATTCCGTTTTTTCTATATCAATAGGAATGCCGGTAAGGTCCTTTGCCTCCTTTTTCGGGCTCTGGCATGCGGTAAGGGAAAATAATAGAAGGATTAAAAGGAAACAGATTCTGTGTATTTTATTAACCATAAGAAACCTCTTTTTTAAATCTATATTACCATAAGTTCCTAAAAAAGCAAAGATAAGGGAGTGGTCGAACCGTTATAATAGACTCAATGCGGAATTTGTTGCAAGGTTTCTCAAAAGGAGACGTATATAAAACTGAGACCGGCGCAGTATTTAACGTAGAGACAGCGCAAAGGGATTCCTTTGCCAATCCGAAGTTAAGCGGCTGGATTAACCAGTGGAACCAAATTATCAATCATTAAGGACAGAGGAAATATGAAGGTTGATTTACTGATTCAAAATGGATGGGTCTACCAGACATACAGGCAAAGTTTTGAAAAAATGGACATTGCGGTTGTAGGGGAAAGGTTTTACGACATTTCCCCTTCCTCATATCATAGGGATAATTATGAGACGGAATGTGTGGTAGATGCTGCAGGCAAATATATCATACCGGGATTGATCGATACTCATATTCATATCGAAGGCTCCATGACGTATCCGGAGGAGTTTTCCAGGGCAGTCCTGCCATGGGGAGTCACCTGCGTGGTGGCTGATTGCCATGAGATCGCCAATGTATACGGGGTGGAAGGAATAAAAAGCTTTATGGAAAAGGAAACGGAACTGGACATCTATTATGGAATTCCGTATGTTGTTCCTTCCACTGGAACAGATTTGGAAACCTTAGGCGGACAGCTGAAGGAAGAAGAAATTAAGGAGCTTTTAAAGGAAAAAAAGGTTATCTGCCTTGGTGAGGTGATGAATCCAGCCTTGCCCGGAGAATCCCTGGCAGGCTTTATCAGGGGCATGGGTATGTTTCTGGAACTGCAGGCAAAATCCCTGACACCTGATGTGGTGGAAACGGTGGTGTCCCATGCTCTTTATGAAAATGTGGCCCTTGTAACGGGTGACACCATGCCTGACCAGCTGGTTAAGGGCCATTTAAACCAGATCCTTCGGTTGGCAGTGGAGCAGGGAATGCCGGCAGAAAAGGCCATTTACTGTGCCACCCTGACACCTGCAAGGAGAATGGACCTTGATGACAGGGGGATGATCGCCCCTGGTAAGCTGGCGGATTTCGTTGTTCTCGATGATCTGGTAAGTTTCTGCCCCTCTGCGGTTTATAAAAACGGAAAGAAGCATGAAAAAAGTACGGATACCCCAAAGGTGGTTTTTCCGGATCATTTTTACCAGTCAATAAAATGCCGTCTGGCCCTGGCCTCTGACTTTAGTCTGAACCGTTGCGAGATACGGGAAGGGACAGCCACTGTACATGTCATGCAGATTCAGGAGTTTGGAACAAGAGTCAGACATGTGAAGCGGGAACTTCCCATTCGGAACAAATGCATATGCTGGCAGGAAGCAGGTCTTTGCCTTGCGGTGGTATTTGAGCGCTATGGAAAGACAGGAGATGTATCCTATGGACTTGTGGAACATGCCTTAAAGTCTCCCGGAGCGATAGCTACCACCTGGAGCCGCGACAGTCATAATCTGCTGGTCCTTGGAAATTCTGCAAAGGACATGGTACTTGCCCAAAACCGGGTAGTCCATATGCAGGGGGGATATGTAACAGCCAGGGAAGGCAAAATTACAGCTTCTGCGGCACTTCCCATCGGTGGGATTATCTCTGACGGAAGCCTTTTAAAGCTTTCGGAGGAACTGGCAAAGGTGAGAGCGGAAATCGAAGCAATGGGATATGTGAACAGCAATGTCATCCGATCCATTTCCACTCTGACACACCTGGCATCACCGGAGCTAAAGATAAGCGATAAGGGCCTGTATGATGTAAGGACAAAGGAACAGGTTCCTTTGGTGGAAAAACAGGAGCTATAAAGCAGGATAATTTTCCCAATATAGGAGTAACAAACAATTTATTGCGCAAAGGGGGATAGGGTGATATAGTACATCTATCAGAGTATTTTTATGAGCAGTATTTATATCTCATGAGATCTGCTTTTTGTGCAGCGAACTGCAAGGTGTTTTATTAAGAAGGGGAGGTAGTATGACGCTATACGATAAAATTATCAATAAGAAAGAAACCATAGCAGTCATTGGGCTGGGGTATGTGGGGCTTCCTATTGCAGCAGCATTTTCCAAAAAGGTTAAAACCATTGGCTTTGATACCAACTCAAAAAAGATAGAGGCCTATTTGCGGGGAATTGATGTTACAAATGAAGTTGGGGAAGACATTAAGAATCTGGATATTGAATTTACTGTAGATGAGAAAAGGCTTAGAGAAGCTAAATTCCTTGTGGTGGCAGTTCCCACTCCGATCCATAAGGATAAAACGCCTGATTTAGAACCTGTATCAAGTGCTTGCCGGATTGTTGGGCGGAATTTATCAAAAGGTAGCATTGTAGTATTTGAATCCACTGTTTATCCAGGGGTTACAGAGGATATTTGTGTTCCTATATTGGAAGAGATGTCAGGATTGACCTGCGGCAAGGATTTTAAAGTGGGATACTCTCCGGAACGAATTAACCCTGGGGATAAAGTGCATGTTTTAAGTAATATTGTTAAAATTGTATCAGGAATAGATGAAGAAACCTTAGAAGAGATTGCCCGGATCTACGAATTGATTATTGAAGCGGGGGTTTACCGTGCAGGGAGCATAAAGGTGGCGGAAGCTGCCAAGCTGGTGGAAAATGCACAGAGAGATATCAATATTGCTTTTATGAATGAATTGGCCGTTGTTTTTGATAAAATGGAGATCAGCACCAAAGAAGTGCTGGAGGCCATGAACACGAAGTGGAATGCTTTAGGATTTGAGCCGGGATTGGTTGGCGGTCACTGCATCGGAATAGATCCTTATTATTTTATTTATCAGGCTGAAAGCCTTGGATATCATTCCCAGATTATTTTGTCCGGAAGAAAGATCAATGACAGCATGGGAGAATACATAGCAGATATGACCGTAAAACAGCTGATCAAGGCAAATAAGCTGGTAAGGAATGCTTCTGTATATATCTTTGGATTTACGTTTAAGGAAAACTGCCCGGATATCAGGAATTCGAAAGTTCTGGATATTGTGGAAAGGCTGAAATCGTATGAGATCTCAGCAAAAGTAGTGGATCCTTATCTTGGGGAGCAGGAGGAACAAGAATATGGGATACAAGTTGTAAAGATGGAGGAAGTAAAGGAAGCAGATGGGGTTGTATTTGCTGTCTCTCATAAAGAGTTTTTAGAAATTAATTCCGAACAATTAGGAAGTCTGTTTGGGGATTTTCCTGATTCGGGAAAGGTTATCATTGATGTGAAAAGTATTTTTAATGGAAAACAACTGCGAGAATCCGGCTATTTCTATTGGAGCCTTTAGAAAAAAATCAGTCTGTGATATCGGATAAAAGGAAACGAGGTGAGCGAAGAGATGAATGTAGGAGATGTTACGTTCAAGATGACAGAACGCAAAAAGGAAGTATTAGAAAAGTCATGGGCAAAGGATTTTGCGGAGCGTTTGTTTCCGATCATTGATGAACGTATATTCTCACCACTTTACGGCAGAACGGCATCCGGCCCAAATGAATCGGTAAAAGTTATGGTTGGTGCTTTGGTTTTGAAAGAACTCCTTGGAATGGCGGATGCGGAACTGCTTGAGTCTGCCATGCTTGATCTTCGCTTCTCCTATGCTCTCCATGCAGCAGATATTGAAGAATATCTACTGAACGAAAAGGAATTGTCCAGTTTCCGTTTACGCTGCCACACCCATGAAATTATGACTGGGAAAGACTTGATCCGGGAATGTGTTATGGAGCTTTCCCAGGAGATGGAAAACCTGACAAAAAAGTATTCCCGCATGATTCCTTTGGATGCACCGATGGTCGCTTCCAATATAAAAAAATTCACCAGGCTGGAATTTCTTTATACTTGCGTTTCAAATCTGGTAGCATGGATCCGCAATCATAGTGGAGAAGTGCTCCTCGCTGGTTTTGAACGTTATTTTGATTCTGCTGATTATCATGAATTTATTTATCATACTCATAGTGATGATATTAACGTGAGAATGCAGGAAGTGCTCTCAGATGCGGAAAAATTGTCCATTCTCTGCGACAGCGGCGATTATGATATGGTAAGTGAATATCAATTGCTGATTCGTGTTCTCCTGGAAGAAGCTGTTCAGGGTGAAGAAGCACCTGGTTCTCCAAAAGCCAGAGAGCATGGTGGAGTTCCGGATGCAGTTAGAGATGATAAGGTCAGTGTTATAACAAAAGAATTAATGGGGATTTTATCTGATGAAGAAGCACCGGCACCTCCCGTGGTTTCCATTAAAACGCCCAGGAAATTAAGCGGTTTGGGTAGGTATGGAGGATATTTAAAAATAACTGCGCTTTTACTCTCCTTTACTTCTGTCATAGCCATTGCCGGGGCAAAGTTAAAGCCTATGGAGGCAGGCAGCTTCTCTAAAGGACAGGCTTTATATGACGCTTCCCTGGATATAAAAGGTGCTTTGGCTCAATTGAACAATGAAAATCAGGCAGCCAGAATAGCGACGGATGTGGATACCATGAAAAAGGTGGTTGCCATTAACTTTTTAGGTACAAGCGATAGTAAAACCAATGATAAAACGTTAGAATTGCTGTCTGAAAACGGTCAGAAAGCCACCTTTATGATATCAGGAATAACGGCTGCGGAGGATACGGATTTTATCCTTAAAATTAAAGAAAAAGGGAATGAAATTGGCAGCATCGGTTTAAAAGGGGAGGAAGATCTGGATAAGCTGCCCCAAGACAAATTAATTGAAAATCTTGCAAAAGCAAATCGCATCCTGCACCAGATTACAGGAGAGATGCCAAAGATCCTGCAGGGGACCCTTCCTCATAGCTCAAATGAGTTCTTAGAGGCGGCCTCAGCCTGTGGATATGAATATGTGGTTGAGAGCAGGAAATTTCTTAATTATCAGAGCTTTTCCAGCTATGAACAGGCTTTGGATTACGTGAAGGGCCTAAAGTGGGGGAGCATAGTTACCATTAAGATGTCAGGGACTCTCAATGAGGCGGAGTACGGTAAGGAAGTGAAGGAAATCTCCACACAGGAAGCCGGGGATCATTCGTTCAATGAGAGTGAGAAAAGGGAGAAAGATAATAATTCAGAGGAAGAACGCCTGATTCAGGTGATCGGCTGGTTTTCAAAGGCTTTGAAAGAAACCGGATATCAAACTGCGTTTGCACAGGAGATTCCCCAATATCAGGATGAGGACTATGCCATGGATTTCTCTGAGTTAAGAGAGAAAAACGGGGGGAAGCTTTCCAAAATATATGCCATGGGCGGCCGGGACAGTGGTGTAGGCCTTACCTTCAGGGGAATAGGCAGCCAGGAAAATTTAGAAAAGATTTTGCTGCTTTTAAAAGAAAACAATAGAAAGGCTACGTTCTTTATTACCGGAAAGGAACTGGAAGAATATGGAGACAGGGTAAAAGAAATCATTGACCAGGGCCATGAGATTGGAAACGGAGGCCTGACAGGAAAAGATTTATCTGATATGGATTTTTCCAGTATATGTTTCGAAATTTACAAAACAGACAAACTGCTGAAGGACAAATACGGGGTTAATACAAAACTCTTTATGCCTGTTTACGCAAAGTATAACGATTTGGTGCGGGAAGCTGCCTCAACCCTTTCTTATGATCTGGTTACTTATTCCAAAAACCCTATGACAGAAGGGAGATCGGCAGAGGAAGTAACAAAATATTTCAAGAAAGGAATCAGTAAGGGAGAGATTGTCCACTTAAGGCTTGATGTCAGTGATGATGTGGAGGAAGCGGCAGAATACGTGCTGGAATATCTGGGTAAAAAAAATTACAGGGTATCTTTTTTGCAGGAAATGATAGACAGTGCACAAGTTGCATCCAGTATTCCTGCACCTTCCGGGGAAGCAGCCGGCTCCATTGATTTTGATAAGATCCGGCGTGACAATCAGGGGAAGCAGGCGGAATCTGTCTATACCGTACATAGCACCAGCCAGGAGCTTTCTTTTACTTTTTCCGGGATCAGCCGGACAGAGGTTCTGTATGATATCCTTGATAAGATGGATCAGATTCAGGGAAAAGGTACATTTTTCGTGACCAGTGAAGAGATTGATCAAAATAAGGAAGAGATCAGACAGATCCTTAGCCGGGGGCATGAAATCGGACTCTGCCTTACAGGAAGAAGTGGAAATGACTTTAAGTCTGTATACCAGAGTATTAATGGAATGCAGGAAAAATTGAACAAGGAATTCGGAGTGCAGCCTGTTTTAGCCAGATATCCTTATGATGCGGAGATTACCGGTGAGATGTCAGAAGCGATTGCAAGCGCAGGATGTACTCTGGTGTGGCAGGATCTTTCTATGGCAAGCTCCAAAGCAGGACCGGATGGGACCTTGGAAACTGTCTTAGCCAATTCCTTTAATGCCGGAAATATATCTGCAAGAAGAGGATATATTGTATATTTTCGGATGGATTATTACAAAGACAAAAATCTGATAGGGAATCTGCTTCTGGATGTTTATAAGAATCGTGTTCTGACTAACTCCTATGAAGATGGAATAGAAAACAACGGATCCCAGTACCGCATTGTCAGTGTAGGGCAATTAAGGAACAGCCCGGGGCTTTATCAGTACCCGGTAAAAGAATCTGATTATACGGCTGGGGTGGGTGATATTGCTCCGGGGCATTTGGCCTGGTTCTCAGAAGGAGAAAAGTTTGGGATCATGAAGGAGCGGTATGTGGGAAATCCTGATTACAGCGACGAGAATGTACTTCCCGGCTTTTCCCAGGGGGAACTGAAGCTGATTGATATAACCGGAAGGTTTACAAACGAAAAGGTGCTGTTTTTGACTATTGATGACTGGGGGTCTGATAAGCCGGTCAACCAGATTTTATACGTGCTGAGAAAGTATGGGGTCAAGGCAAGCTTCCACATAAGGACTAACCGTATAGAGGAAAACCCAAACCTCTTAAGGGCCATTGCTGCAGAAGGCCATGATATCGGAAGCCATACAGATGGACATCTTCCGTATGCTATTTATGATGAGATCAAATCAAGGAGGGGGAAGAGACCGTTTTATAACTCTTTAACCAGTCAGGTGGAGGCAGAAAGAATGGCGGATTTAGCCCTGTCCTATAGAAAGCTCAGCTCCGTTGTGGGTGATATGACAACAGACGGCAGGCCTGCACTGACAAAAATATTCCGTCCCCCGACCCTGGCTATGAGTAAAAACGGCATGGAATCTATATTTGATATGGGATTCCAGTACATTGTAAGCGGCGACTTCAGCAGTCATGATTACGAAGCGAAGACGTCCAGAGAGCTGGCCGATGAGCTGTTAAAGGGAATACGGAAAGGTGACGGATCCAGATATCCTCTGCGGAATGGAAGCATAATGGTTCTGCATATGTCTGATGATTCCAATGAACCTTCCTCTGATCCTGATATTACAGCCAAGGCGTTGGACCTTGTTATCCCCGAACTGATGAATCAGGGGTACCGGTTTGACAAAGTAAGCAATTATTTAATGAAACCATTGGAGAAAAGGGCTACACCTGCTGAGGCCAACTTAGGTGAAACCAGGAAGGCAACTGCCAATGAACTGAATAGGGATGAAAAATAAGATGAATCTTCGCCGTAATAAAAAAGGAAAAGGACAGATTTCAGAGGAGGTCCTTCTGGAATTAAAAGAAGACAGAAGGATGCTGTCCAATGTTCCGGATAAGACCAATGTGAGGACTAACACAGACAGGAGGGGAAAGACTTACGACAGCAGCAATATTAATGAGTATATTGCACAGAAACAGTCAGGATTAAGATACAAGGTTGATTATGATGTGGAAGTGATTTGTTTTACCGGGAATAAGAAGAAAAGCATGGTGTGCAAAGGCGTGGATATTTCCATGACAGGGATATTATTAAATATATCTTCTAAGGAAACTTTGGAAATCGTGAAGAATGCGGATAAGATCCTGCTTAAATTTGAAATCCTCCCCGGAACCCTGCCTGAAGGAATGGAAATGAAGGTTAAAATCGAGGCGTCCATTGCCAGGACTCAGCTGATGAAGGATTCCTCATACCACTGTGGATTTCTCTTTCGTATTCCTCTTTCCCTTTATTCGTCAAAGAAAAAGGGCAGGTATATGCTGATGATATCCAGCATGCTGCTGTTCTTTATCAGTATTTTTGTGATCCTGATGCGGGCAGAAAGCGTAATTTATTTCAGATTTAATAAAATACTGTATTTGTACAGCATTATGGCTGCCGTGTTTTTACTCAGCCGTTATCTGTTTGGGGCATTGTACAGGGAGGTGCCCCTTGATGTTGATTTTACTCCGGGAGTGACGGTGCTGATCCCCTGTTTTAATGAGGAGGAGTGGATTCAAAGGACCATTCTAAGCTGTATCAACCAGGATTATCCTGTGGATAAGCTGGAAGTTATTATCATTGATGACTGTTCCAGTGATAAGTCTGTGGAAAAAATAGATGAGATCGTCCAAAAGCTCTACCAGGAGGGGGAGCAGTTTGAAACCAGATCCAGGTTAAAGTACATTGTTTTAAAGAAAAACTCAGGTAAAAGAGAAGCCTTGGCAGCAGGTGCTCTGGAGGCAAAACATGAACTTTTAGTGTTTGTGGATTCGGACAGTTTCTTAGATCCCTTTGCCATCAGGAACCTGGTACAGCCATTTAAGGATCCTAAAATGGGAGGGGTATCCGGCAGAACGGACGTAGCCAATACCTATACCAATGGCCTGACAAAGATGCAGTCGGTCAGGTATTATATCGCCTTTCGGATTTTGAAAGCGGCGGAAGCTTATTTTGACGTAGTTACCTGCTTGTCAGGCCCTTTGGCCTGCTATAAGAAGCAGATTGTCATGGACAATATGGAACGATGGTTGAATCAAAGCTTTTTAGGCCAGAAAGCAACCTTTGGAGATGATCGGGCAATGACCAACTTTGTTTTAAGACACCACAGGACTTCTTATCAGGACAGTGCAGTCTGCCAGACCATAGTGCCAAACAGTTACCCGGTCTTTTTAAAACAGCAGATGAGATGGAAACGCTCGTGGCTTAGGGAATCATTAATTGCAGGAAGCTTTATGTTTAAAAAGGAACCATTCGCTGCAGTACTCTTTTACATAGGCCTGCTTGTGCCTGTTTTGGCTCCTGTTGTTGTTTTGTATAACCTGGTTTATGTTCCGATCACCCGCCATGTATTTCCTACCACATTTTTAGTAGGTCTTCTGCTGATGGCGTTTCTGATGAGTATGGCCCAGATGCTGCTGCGAAGAAGCACTACCTGGATATTTGGCCTGGCCTTCTGTCTGTACTATGAAGCGGTTTTGCTTTGGCAGATGCCGGTGGCCTGGGTTACTTTCTGGAAATCCACATGGGGCACCAGAATGACTCAAAGTGATGTAGATGAGGAGCGTAGGAAAGATGAAAAGAAGAGGGGAACGAAACGGAAAAAAGCAGAGCGAAGGCCGGCGGATTGAACTAAAGGAGTATTATGAAGGTGCTTAGATTATCAAAGGATCATAGAAAAGCAGTGCGAAGTGTAATACAGGCCATCATTCTGACCGCACTTCTTGTACTTTTATTCCGTGCATTTTTCGTAGTTGATAAGTATATTCCTTTTCAGGAGGGAGACCGTTTAAAACAGGGAGATCCGGGTTTTATTGCGTTGTCTTATTTTGGAGTGGACCGGGCCGGAACTTCGTCCTTAATCAGCACTCAAAGACTGGAAGAACATATGAATGCCTTAAAGCGAAATGGATATGTGACAATATCGCAGAAAGACATGACGGAATACTACGAAAAAGGAACTCCTTTGCCCGAAAATTCCCTGTTCCTGATGTTTGAAGATGGAAGGCGGGATACGGCTGTCTATTCTGCTAAAATATTGGAGAAGTACAATTACCTCGCCACAATCATGAGCTACGGTCAGAAATTAGAAGGCAAGGATGACGCATTTTTAATGCCTAAGGACTTAAAGAAGCTGAAAAAATCCAGCTTCTGGGAATGGGGAACCAATGGCTACCGCCTGTCTTATATCAACGTATTTGACAGGTATGATCACTACCTGGGGGAATTGAACTTACAGGAGTTCAATGCGATAAGTCAGTATCTGGGAAGAAATTACAATCAGTATTTAATGGATTATATCCGTGATGAGGAAGCCATTCCCAAGGAAACCCAGGAACAGATGAAGGAGCGGATCAGTAAGGATTACCAGCTGATGAGGAATCTGTATACAAAGGAATTGGGAGAGCTCCCGGATCTTTATGTTCTCATGCATGCCAATACAGGAGCATTTGGAAATCATGAAAAAGTCAGCGAGGTAAATGAAAAATGGATCAAAGAGCTGTTTTCCATGAATTTTAACAGAGAAGGAGAGTCTAAAAATGACAGAAAGACCAACCCCTATGATTTGACCAGGATGCAGCCTCAGGCTTATTGGTATCCGAATCATCTGTTAATGAGAATTAAGGCTGACACTGGCAAGGATATGATTTTTGAAGAGGGAGATGAAAAAAGAAAAGCTGATTGGGAGATTCTTAAAGGGGCCGGGGAATTTAGAAACAGTCAGATCATTTTGACTTCTCAGCCGGAAGGAAATGGCCATTTGCAACTGAAAGGAAGCGGGACCTTCAAAGATCTTTCCCTTACAGTTAATTTCACAGGAAACGTATTGGGGATACAGAGGATCTGGCTGAGAACAGGAAACACCCCGGAAAAGGCTGTAATCGTTGAACTGAAGAATAATGTACTGTCTGTGTACGACAATGGTTCCTGTATCAGTGAAATAAATCTGGCAGAATTTGATGGAAAGGCATTTAAAACAGTCAGGGAAGATGAACTGGAAGCTTTAAAGGGAGCGGTTACCTTGTACAAAAAGAACAGCCAGTTAAGCTATAGCATTGAAAAAGTAGAGGAAGAAATAAGGCATAAAACAGAATCTGATTTGCCGGACAGGGATTATATACCGGATTATCAAATCAATGAAAGGGGTAGCCGGAAGCTTGATATCGTTTTAACGGGCAGCCGTCTTTCCGTTAATATTGATGGAAGAAATGCAGTATCAGACCTGGCTGTATCCAATGTGGAGGCAGGTGCCCTTTGCCTGGAGTCGGCATTTGAAAACTTTGGCTACAGCCAGAGAAACATTGCAGATGATGTTTACGATGGTGTTTTTGAGAACCTTGTGATCAATGACAGCAGCGGGAATACTCTTTATGATAATCGATTGAAAGAGGGGGAACGGGCATTTTATGAAATTAGGGAAACCTGGAACCGAGTTATCAACTGGTTTATCAAGACATTGTAATAAAGCCCGCTTCGTGGTATTTCTTTTCCTTCTTGGCTGTATGCTGCTTTTTGCAGGATGCGCAGGGAGGAAAAAGGAGATGCATGTAGAAGGGGAAATGCAGCAGGAGGCTTCGGGGTTTGTGGGAAGCCGTGGGAACGGTGAGGGAACAGGAAAGAGAAAGGTCCACGTTTGGGCGGTTTACTGGGATAATGAAGATGTAGTAAGGAGAATGGAAAACTTACAGGAAGAGGTAGATGGGATTAGTTATTTTGCCGCATATTTTGACAGCGAGAAAAAAATGTTTCTGCCGGAGAACGTTATGGGTATGAAGGCAGCTATAGAGGATAGCGGTAAAAACGGAAAAATGGAAAGCTATTTGACTTTTGTAAATGATTTATTGAAAAAAGAAGGGGGTTCTTCTCTTAAAGACAAAGACTTGCTTTATTATCTTTTTTCCTCGAAGGAATCCAGGCAAAGGCATATCAGTGATATCCTGGAGATGACAGAACAGGGAGGTTTTGACGGGGTCGAAATAGACTATGAAGCCATGAAAAAGGATATGGAGCTTTGGAAGCTGTTCACTTCTTTTGTCAATGAATTGTATGGAAAGACTTCAGAGAGAGGACTGAAGCTTCGGGTGATTTTAGAACCGGGGGCGCCAGTGGAAGAACTGGGCTTTGTAAAAGGGCCGGAATACGTTTTTATGTGTTATAATTTATACGGCTATGGGACAGAGCCCGGGCCAAAGGCCGATGAAAATTTTCTGATTTCCATGGTGGAGAAAGGGAAGGCTTTGCCGGGAGAAACTTACTTTGCGGTAGCAAATGGCGGATTTGATTTTATAAAAGCCTCCGGAGAGACAGAGCAGATTTCAACGGAAGAAGCGATCTTAAGACAAAGCCAGGCAGGAGATAATAAGGCCATACGGCGGGACGAAAAAAGCGGCTGCAAGGTCTATTCTTATAGGGACAGCAATGGACGGGAGCATGAGGTTTGGTATGCTGATGACGAAACCTTAAATTTTTGGTACGGCATTTTAGAGAGAGAAGGAGCAAAAGGGCTGTCCTTGTGGAGGCTTGGCGGTTAAGGGTTGACAGAAAAAAATTATAGTAATGCTGGCTGGATGCTGCAGGGAGGATTGAAGTCCACACTGTTTAAATGAGTGTTAAACAGCTGATTAACTGGACTGGGAGCGTATAAAATGGCTTATTTTAGGTTATATTTTTAAAAGAAGGAAGTATGCTGGAACTGGTATGTATCCAGAGACACTATCACTTTCATTAAACCTGATTATTTAATAGAAATAATTGACAACCATATTGCCCTGTGGTAAACTGTATCAGTACAAATACGCGCCGATACTTGGTATTTCGGATACTCCAACCAATACTTGGTATGAGGTGAGACTTTAAGACTAAAGGAGGAAATCAACATGATTTCAAAGGAAAAGAAAGCAGCTATCATCGCTGAATTCGGCAGAAAAGCCGGAGACACAGGTTCACCAGAAGTACAGATTGCAATTCTGACAGAAAGAATTACAGAATTAACAGATCATCTTCAGAAGAACCCTAAAGATCATCATTCCAGAAGAGGACTTCTGATGATGGTTGGACAGAGAAGGGGTCTTCTTGATTACTTAAAGAAGACAGACCTTGAAGGCTATCGTTCATTGATCGAGAAGTTAGGAATCAGAAAATAATAAACCATTTAGGGTGGAGGACATCTCCACCCTATCTGTCTATTAGGAAAAGAATATTAAAAGTAGAAGCATTCCCCGAGACCGCTGATGTGCGCGTAATAAGCAGAGCCAAGAGGCGGGAAGGGGGCGCAGATATGCTTGCATATCCGCACCCCCTTCCAGTCTCTTGGCGAGCAACCGCGAATGAGGGACTAAAAGTCCCGAATTTGCGGTTGCGGATTCTGCCAAAGGCAGAATCTGCTTATGTCCCCCAGCGGACCGCACAATCAAACTCATTTTTTATTATTGCGCGCAGATCAGTAGTTTCGGCGTCTTCTACTGTTAATATAAATATTAATCAAGTAAAAGGAGATACCAGTATGTACAAGAGTTACAGTATGGAACTGGCCGGCAGAACATTAACCGTTGATGTCGGCAGAGTAGCAAAGCAGGCAAACGGCGCAGCACTCATGCACTATGGCGATACCGTAGTATTAGCTACCGCAACTGCTTCTGACAAACCAAGAGACGGAATCGATTTCTTCCCACTGAGCGTAGAATATGAAGAAAAATTATACGCCGTAGGAAAGATCCCAGGCGGCTTCAACAAGAGAGAGGGAAAAGCATCTGAGAATGCAATCTTGACCTCCCGCGTTATTGACCGTCCCATGAGACCTCTGTTTCCAAAAGATTATCGCAACGATGTAACCTTAGATAACATCGTTATGTCCGTAGATCAGGATTGCAGTCCGGAGCTCACAGCAATGTTAGGTTCTGCTATTTCAACCTGCATTTCCGATATTCCATTTGACGGACCTTGCGCTTCCACCCAGGTAGGACTTGTAGACGGAGAATTCGTTATCAACCCAACCCAGGCTCAGAAGCAGGTTTCCGATATGGCTCTTACGGTTGCATCCACAAGAGAAAAAGTCATCATGATCGAGGCCGGAGCCAATGAGGTACCGGAAGATAAGATGATCGAGGCCATCTTTAGGGCTCATGAAGTAAACCAGGAAATCATCAAATTTATTGACACCATCGTAGCAGAGTGCGGAAAGCCAAAACACAAGTATACCAGCTGTGCAGTGCCGGAAGAGTTATTTGCTGCCATCAGGGAAATCGTTACTCCTGAGGAGATGGAAGTTGCCGTATTTACCGATGAAAAGCAGATAAGAGAAGAGAACATCCGCAACATCACCGCGAAACTGGAAGAAGCCTTTGCAGAAAAGGAAGAATGGTTGTCAGTGCTTGGAGAAGCCATTTACCAGTATCAGAAAAAGACTGTCCGCAAGATGATCTTAAAAGACCATAAGCGTCCTGATGGCCGTGCCATGGATCAGATCCGTCATCTGGCAGCAGAGATCGATATGCTTCCAAGAGTTCATGGATCCGCCATGTTTACCCGTGGTCAGACACAGATTTTAAATATTTGTACCTTGGCTCCACTTTCAGAAAGCCAGAGATTAGACGGCATTGATGATATGGAAACTTCCAAGAGATATATGCACCACTATAATTTCCCGTCCTTTTCCGTAGGAGAGACAAGACCTTCCAGAGGACCGGGACGTAGAGAGATCGGCCATGGTGCCCTGGCAGAGAGAGCATTGATTCCAGTTCTTCCTTCTGAGGATGAATTCCCATATGCAATCCGTACCGTATCTGAGACTATGGAATCCAATGGTTCCACCTCCCAGGCAAGTATCTGTTCCTCCTCCATGTCCTTAATGGCTGCCGGTGTTCCCATTAAATCGGCTGTTGCAGGTATTTCCTGCGGACTTGTTACCGGAGATTCCGATGACGATTACATCGTCCTGACTGATATTCAGGGTCTGGAAGATTTCTTCGGCGATATGGACTTTAAGGTAGGAGGTACCCATAAAGGTATTACTGCGATCCAGATGGATATTAAGATCCACGGCCTTACAAGACCGATTATTGAGGAAGCCATCCGCACCACCAGAGAAGCAAGACTTTATATTCTTGATGAGGTTATGGCAAAAGCCATTGCTGAGCCACGCAAGGAAGTAGGCAAGTATGCTCCGAAGATCGACCAGATTTCCATTGATCCTCAGAAGATCGGCGATGTGGTAGGTAAGCAGGGTAAAGTGATCAATAAGATCATTGAAGAAACCGGCGTAAAGATCGATATTAACGATGATGGTAATGTATCCGTATGCGGAACCGATCAGGCTATGATCGACCGTGCAATCCAGATCATTAAGAGCATTGTAACAGACATCGTGGCAGGACAGATCTTTACAGGCAAGGTTGTCAGAATCATGAACTTTGGTGCTTTCGTTGAACTGGCTCCTAACAAGGATGGTATGGTTCATATTTCCAAGCTGTCTGATAAGAGAGTGGCAAAGGTTGAAGATGTAGTTAACATCGGTGACGAAGTAACCGTTAAGGTTATGGAAGTCGACAAGATGGGCAGAATCAACTTAAGCATGAAGCCGGGAGATCTGGCTGCAAAGACAGAAGAGAAGAAAGAAGAAAAAGAAACAGTCACAGAATAAAACAGCTATGCCCTGTGGCAGACAGCAGATAGGCCAATATCCGTCTGCTGTCTGTTTTTTTACCTCATCAGGTAAGGGCACGGATTGTGAATATCCGGCAGTTTTAGGAACGGGGAAGGAGTATATCATGGAAAAACAGACACTGGCAGAAATTGCATCCCAAAAATTATTGCAGATGATACAGGAAGAAGGTTATACTGCAGGAGACAAGCTGCCAACCGAGGCAGAACTGTCTGAAGTTCTGGGAGTAGGGCGTAATACGGTCCGTGAGGCCTTAAGGATCCTGATGTCCCGCAACATCGTCACCATTCGCCAGGGATCGGGGACCTTTCTGTCAGATAAAAATGGTGTGGCCGATGATCCTCTGGGATTTACCATGATAGAAGACAGAAGAAAGCTGACAGAGGATTTAATCCAGATCCGGGTCATGCTGGAGCCGCCTATTGCAGCCCTGGCGGCTCAGAATGCGGCTATGGAGGACATC
>Ga0213824_1000310_pt1 | contig 40718 bp, 30 predicted proteins | sample MC6MC0906MG_FD_179892 | JGI IMG/M metagenome (GOLD analysis project Ga0213824, IMG submission 179892) | Enriched soil aggregate microbial communities from Iowa State University, Ames, United States - MC6-MC0906-MG | ecosystem: Environmental > Terrestrial > Soil > Unclassified | place: USA: Iowa...
TGAGGGTTAACTTAATAGAAACGGCTACGCATGTAGTACCGACAGCGGAGTACTGGCGGACGGGGGTTCAAATCCCCCCGGCTCCACCACTTCAACATCTAAAGACGTCCACGGACGTCTTTTTTTGTGCCTGAAATCCAGTGAATACGAGGGTTTCAGCGCCATCAGCGTCCACGGACGTCCAAGAGCAGCCACCCTTTATGGCATTCCAATTGGCATTCCAAGCCCAACAGTGCTAATTTTTGGAATGCCAACCCCACCCTGGAATGCCAATGTGCGCACAAGCGGTTCGCCTCTCTGAACTCAAAATCAAATCTGCCAAGCCTGCTGAAAAGGACTACGTCCTGTTCGACGGCGGCGGACTTCAAATGCGAGTGAGAAGTAATGGCTCAAAGCTATGGAACTTCAACTATCGACACCCCGTGACGAAGAAGCGAATCAACATGGGCCTCGGTACCTTCCCAGAAGTCTCGCTAGCGCAGGCACGAAAGGGCTCCATTGCAGCGAGGGAAATACTTGCCCAGGGCATCGATCCCAAAGAACAACGAGATGCAGTGCTGCAAGCAAAGCAAGCTGAAACCGAGCACACATTTCAGAATGTCGCGACGGAATGGTTTGAACTGAAGAAGGATTCGGTCACACCAGCTTATGCCGAGGACATCTGGCGCTCGTTGACGCTGCATGTATTTCCGGATTTGGCCACCACACAGATTTCAGCCATCAGCGCACCACAAGTCATCAACCTTCTTCGACCACTCGAAACCAAAGGTAGCCTTGAAACCGTCAAACGGCTGTCACAGCGACTCAACGAGATCATGACTTACGGGGTCAATTCAGGACTGATACACGCAAACCCACTCAGCGGGATTCGCTCCGTCTTCAAGAAGCCGAAAAAGAAAAACATGGCGGCACTTGCTCCCGATGAGCTGAAAGAGCTCATGGTGGCAATTGCCAATGCCAGCATAAAAAGAACTACGCGCTGTCTGATCGAATGGCAGCTCAATACCATGACTCGCCCAGCGGAGGCTGCAACCACGCGCTGGGCCGACATCGACTTCGAGAAGAAGATCTGGACGATTCCTGCTGAGCGCATGAAGAAACGCCGCGTACATATCGTGCCACTCACAGATCAAGCACTGGCGCTCCTGGAGGCCATTAAGCCCTACAGCGGACACAGGGAGTACGTGTTTCCAGCTGACCGCAATCCTCGCACCCACTGCAATAGCCAGACCGCCAACATGGCGCTAAAACGCATGGGCTTCGAAGGTCGGTTGGTAAGCCATGGCATGCGCTCAATGGCCAGCACCATCCTCAACGAACACGGCTGGGATCCTGAATTGATCGAGGTGGCACTTGCCCACGTCGATAAAGACGAGGTTCGCAGCGCCTACAACCGGGCGGACTACATCGAACGCAGACGCCCCATGATGGCCTGGTGGAGTGAACACATCCAGGGGGCTGCCACCGGCAACCTCTCTGTGTCAGCCATGACAGAAAGCCGAGACAGGAAAGTAGTTTCGATACGCTGATCCAACGAGCGCTCTCAATCCAAAGCTGGCTCTTTCCTGAAAAGGAAGATTGCCGTCATGGCCGACAATAGATAATTGGTGAAACACCAGCTTCCTTTGTCGCATGTACGAAAGATGAAAGGATCCAGAACATCTGAGTGATATTCCCAGGAACTCGCATCCCTTTTTGTAATTTAGTGAACTCTGACTCAATCTGAGCCCTTGACAAAAAAGAGCAACAAATAATACACCGTTTATTGAAGCGATAGTCCTGCCGAAGCTCGGCAAGGTACTTCTTGAAATCACCATGTAGCTTTCTTCTAACCCGCGGCATTGTGCCGTCACGGTAATTCATCAAAAACTTATTGTCGTACTTTTTTCCGAAAGCACGCAAATCAATATCCATATTTCCGATGTTTTTTATGGCTTGCCCTACAACGTCATGTAGATTGCTAGCGGACTTACTCATATCTCCATGCTTCGAGTGTATAAAACTTACGGAGCACTCCTTTTTATTGAAAACAATATGATCAGCCCACTCATCACCTAGATCGTCACAAAAGACATAGTCATTTTTGCTACAATGCTTTTCAATAAGCCCAAAAACCGAGCTTGAGTCAAACTTTTTCCTGGCAGGTTTGTAGTCACCTTTCTCAGAGGTAGCCATTGCAAGATCATCAATTACTATAAATGATTTTAGAAGACTAGGAATTTCATTGACGCCAGCACCATCTTTGAAACACTGCCCCATGAAATACATGTATTGTGGATTGGAGAAGCTGATAGTGGTCAGATTGTTTTTATTTATAAATGACTGCAGAGTCAGCTCTTTTCCATTTTCTTCAAGCTTTATTTTTCGCAATGCAGGCACATCTAGAGAAATAGAACTTTTATTTTTTTTGAGACTGGCCGGCCTGCTTGTACCATTTAACTTAAAGTCCAACCCTGGAATAATCTCATAGACTGTTTCCAGCTGAGAGATCAATGCACGTAATTGTTTCCCTGTCAGTTCAAAGGTCCTGCCCTTTCTCGTCGTATAAAAGAGTGGAACATTTTTCTCTAACAAGTTATCAACGATAAAGGATGACTCTACTAGAACAGCAGTAGGCTGAGTATTATTCCACACGACATCTAGGTCAACTAGCTGCGCAAACGCTTCTAAGAAATCCTTGTCGCCAGAGGGGTTTTTGATCTGTTCGATTTGCTGACGCGCCCAGCTAACAATATCATCAAGAGACTTCCTTTCGGAAGATTCTACTACTCGGCCACTTTGCGCCGAAATAGTTTTAATTCGGCCATTGAGTTTGAGCTTGAAGAAGTAAGGAATTGATCTTCCAGCAGCGTGCAGGGAAAGCAAACCTTTCAGATCTGCAGCTTCATAAGCTTTACTGCGCATTGCGCGCTCGGAAACGGTCATATTCCGCATAGATATTTTTTGAAATTCAGCTTCGTCATCGCTGAATGAAGCTGTTAACTCTGAACTTTTGATGGGGGTCAGATGTTTTTCTATGACCTCGGAGACGCTTGCGCAGGATTTTTTCAATACTGCGACGTGGCCATCGACCTGAATGACCAGGATGAGCGCATGGATCAGGTCCGAGAGAGGATCTTCCCAAAAATGAACAGGCCTTTCGGTTGGGAACACTCTGAGGCTGAACCGAAACTCGGTACCGTCCTCAAGCCTGCGAATCTCATCCGTTTTATCGACTAAAAACGCCGAGCCTAGAGTTTTGTTATCGGACGCAGCATCCAAAATAGAACAAAGGGCTTCGTTTGTGAGCGCCACATCCTCACGATAAAACTGAGCGTTTTGGGTCAGAGCTAACCGATCAGGCATGTTTCGACTCCATCCGTGGTTTTGTAAAAAATAGCATAGCGCCATCATTGCCACTAGAGACTACCGTAGCCATATCCATCGACCGAAGCCTTGCTCTGATCTTGAATCTAGAATTATTAAGGGTTCACACCTTCAAGCAATGGCATCTCTGGCCGCCTCCAACCGACCGCTACGGCGTAGTTTCGTTTTCTGCCACACACTGCGCTAATACGATCCAAATAACTTTCAACCACACATAACCACCTTGACTACACCATCAAGGAGGTTCGCCCCATGTCATTGCAGTGTCCTCGCTGTCATTCCCCCAAAGTCGCTTCATTCCATCACGCCATGAAAGTCGGCGCGGCCATCGGCACCGTGGGTGGTGCTGCACGTGGCGTCAGTGCTGCGTTGGCTGGAGGCCAAGCGGGCGCGCTCATTGGCGCTATCGCCGGCCCTGTAGGTATCACACTTGGTTCGGTATCGGGTGCCATCCTCGGTGGGCTGGCCGGCGGTGTCGGTGGCTGTGCTCTCGGCGCCCAGTTGGGTGAGTCGCTCGATCGCCACGTCTTGGCCCACAACCTCTGCTTGCTATGCGGCCACCGCTTCAACCTCCCGACCTAATCAAGTCAACTCCCCTTCTATTTATTAAGTCCGGAAGGTACTGCGCTCTGCGTGGCGCTTTATGCCGGCTTGCACCTAAAGGAATTACAACCATGGCTCATCTCGTCGAAACAATTGCCTATGCTGGCGCAGCCCCCTGGCATGGCCTGGGCAATCAACTCACTCAAAAACAACCCATCGAAATCTGGCAACGCGAAGCCGGAATGGACTGGGCGATCCAAGAAAGCCCCGTTCACTTCAAAGCCGACACTGTCGGCCATCTCGGCAGCATCCACTCCTTCCCCGAGCAGAAGGTGCTCTACCGTTCGGACACCAAAGCACCGCTGTCAGTCGTTTCCCAGCGCTACCACACCGTGCAGCCTCGGGAAGTCTTGGAGTTTTATCGTGACCTCACCGAGGTCTCCGGCTACGAGCTGGAAACGGCCGGAGTGCTCAAGGGTGGGCGCAAGTTCTGGGCGCTGGCGCGTACCGGTCAAGGTGCTGCGCTCAAGGGTAACGATCAGGTCAACGGCTACCTACTGCTGGCCACATCCTGCGACGGCACCCTGGCCACCACGGCAACACCCACAACCGTGCGCGTGGTCTGCAACAACACCTTGACCATCGCCCTGGACGGCACCAGCCATGCGATCAAAGTGCCGCACAACACGCGTTTCGATCCAAAGGCGGTGAAGAAGCAACTCGGCATTGCCGTCTCGCAATGGGACGACTTTATGTACCGCATGCGTGCACTGGCCGAACGCAAAGTCCAGTGGCATGAAGCGCTGGGCTTCTTCATGAGCGTGCTTTGCGAGACCAATCCAACCGGCGCACTGCCGGAGGTACTGCCCAACGAACGCGCCCTGCGAAAGGTTCAGGAGCTGTACGAAGGTCGCGGCCGAGGCAGTCAGCTGGACTCGGCTCGCGGTACCGCCTGGGGCCTGCTCAACGCCGTAACCGAGTACGTCGACCATGAACGTCGCGCCCGTAGCAACGAGTACCGCATGGACTCGGCCTGGTTCGGCCAAGGGGCGCAGATCAAGCAACGTGCTCTGGACACCGCCCTGCAGCTTGTCGCCTAACCGGTTACTTCCTCCCCCCAAAACGCCCGATCAGCAACGAGGCTGATCGGGCGTTTCTATTTCCGCAAGGTGAACGCTATGAACGCTACTCCGTTGCGCAGCACTAGCAAGACTCGTCCAGCGCTGCGCCTGATCAGCACCAAGGAACTGCCTCGTGAAGATTGGCTGGCGGTGCGCAAGCAAGGCATCGGCAGCTCGGATGCCGGTGCTGCGGTGGGTCTAAATCCCTACAAATCGCAGTTGGAGCTGTGGCTGGAGAAAACCGGTCGAGACACCACTCTGCCAAAAGCCGACCCACATGATGAAGAAAGTCCGATGTACTGGGGCAACGTGCTGGAACCAATCGTGGCCTGGCACTACAGCAAGCGTACTAAGAATAAGGTGCGACGTATCAACGCCGTACTGCAGCATCCGAATCCGGATATGTCCTGGATGCTAGCCAACATCGACCGTGAGGTGATCGGCGCGGACGACGTGCAGATCCTCGAATGTAAGACCGCCGGCATAAATGGGGCACGTCTCTGGAAAGAAGGTGTACCCGAGTATGTAGAACTGCAAGTGATGCACCAACTCGCAGTCACCGGCAAGCAGGCGGCAGATGTAGCGTTGCTGCTCGGAGGTCAGCACCTAGAGATCCATCGCATTGAGCGAGATGAGCAGATGATCGCCCGCCTGATCGAACTGGAGCGTAAGTTTTGGACCTACGTGGAAACCGATACCCCGCCGCCAGCCGACGGCAGTGCATCGGCCGAGGCGGCTTTGCGCTGTTTGTACCCCGAGGACAACGATCAGACCGTCGACTTCAGCGGCCACGCAGGATTGGCTGCGGCCTACTTAGAGCTCAAGGCCGTGCGCCAGTCGATATCCGATAAGGAAAAGCGCGAGGCTGAGCTCAAGCAGATGCTGCAGCAAGCCATGGGCGATGCCAGTCGGGCGGAGTTCTCCAGCGGCTACGTCTCCTGGCGCAAGGCCAAGGACAGCATCGGTCTCGATGTCGCTCAACTGCTCCAGGACAAGCCCTACCTGCAGGCTAAGTACCCGCTGCTGAAACCCGGTGCAAGGCGTTTCCTGGTCGGCTGATTTCCACCTCTTTCACTCTTCCCTCCCCTTGGCCAGTCCATACAGTTCGCGCTACGTGACTAGTCTTTGTTCATTTCCAGGAGAACCATCATGTTGAAAGGCTTAGCACTGACTCCGCCCGTGCTCGGACGCATCTCCATCGGCAAAGTCGTTGAAAGAAACGGTAAACGCCTGCCGGAGAAAGATGATCAGTTCACCATCACATCCCAAGTACAAAGCAGGGATGGCTGGCTGCTACATCCACTCAACGACGAACTGCGCCAGAGTAAGGAAGACAAGCTGCGCAGTATTCCTATACGCCTATTGTTCAACGAACCGGAGCTGAATTTCCGGGCCGATTACACCCTGTTCGACCGGCAGTCCGGGCGACCGTTGTGCGTGGGCAATGGTGAAACCTGCAAGCGCGCTGCCCAGGACGGCATACAGTCTCTGCCCTGCCCTTCGCCCGACGCCTGCCCACTGGCCCAAGGCGGTGCCTGCAAGCCTTACGGGCGACTGAATGTGATTATCGGTGATGAGGATTCGTTGGGTAGCTTTGTGTTCCGCACCACCGGATTCAACAGCATCCGCACCCTGGCCGCTCGACTGCATTACTTCCAGGCCATCTCAGGTAATCGACTGGCTTGCCTGCCGCTGGAGCTGCGTCTACGCGGTAAATCCACTCGGCAAAGCCATGGCACGCCGATCTTCTATGTCGACCTCACGATACGCGCTGGCATGGATATGAGCGAAGCGCTGCAGAAGGCGAGCGAGCTGGATACACAGCGGCAAACAGCAGGTTTCGATCAGAGGGCTCTAGATGACGCAGCTCGCCGAGGCTTCGGCAACGGCGCCTTCGAGGACAGCGAGGAGGACAGTCACGTCGTGATCGAGGAGTTCTTCGTAAATTCGGAGCCCGCCAGCACCTCTAGCCAGGGTGAATCGCAGCCAGCTCCCAACTCCCTCGCGGGAAAACTAGAAGTCCTCACCTCGCAGGCCCACTGAATCAAACCTATCGGTACCGAGTATATCGCCAGGCACAAGATCTTGGAGACCCGCCATGTCGCTACTGCGATTTTTGCTCTGCTTGTTCATGTTCATCGGCGCGCTTGCAGCCGCCGGGGCGCTGGTGCTGAGTATTCTGCTCATGCTGCGCTTCCCACCGCTGTTACTGGCCGTGGTGCTGGCCTGCTGGATCTTGAGTCGCTTGCTCAGACTAATTTCCCCCAGTCGGGGCAATCCCACCTGAAATATTCCAAGTAACCGTCAGCGGCCATGCACACGGCCGCTTTTACCAGGAGAATGAATCATGCTTCGATACTGCTTGATCTGCGACTCCAAGGCCGTCCTGACTAGGGAAGCAGCCAAAGGCATCGCCCTGTTGCTCGGACTGGCTGACAGCGCGTTGCGAGAAGCGCAGAAAGCGAATGAGAATACCCAAGCGCCAGGCAGCCATCTGCTCATCAATGGGTTGGCCGCTATCACTCCCGCATATCCACCGGCGTTGCGGGTAGCCGAGGATGTCGCCAAATATCACTTCGCGGGGTTCAACTGTTTGTGCCTACGCTGTGGTGCTCTGTTCGACGAGCCTGGGGAAAAAGAATCCTCTGAAACAACAAAGCAACCGCCGTGACTGAGCCCATCAGTCGCAATCAAGCCTAGTGACAAGACGCTCCACCATGTCCATGACGAAGTCGCGGTCATGCGCCTTCAGCCTAGACAGCAAGTCATAGAGCCTCCGCGCCTGGTCCTCTGGGCGTGAACTCCCCTCGGTCAGCAGGTCAGCCGTTTCACAACGAAAAACCGCTGCCAGCTCCACCAAACGCTCGATGTTGGGCATAACGATCCCTCGCTCGATACGGGATACGGCCTCGCTTCCAATCCCAAGCTTTTCCGCAACCTGCTCCTGACTCAGCTTGCAACGCGCACGCTGGCGAGCAATTGCTTGGCCAACAAGCTCCGCCAACTGCTTCGATTCGGTTTTTGACATGCCGCCCTCCAGTTCAACCTGGATGGTTGAGCATCAACCTGTTGACATGAAGGACTTATCAAACCGAGACTCACCCCAAAAGGTTGGTATTCCACCCTTTCTCAAAACCACTATCTCTTGCAGGGAGCTCAGAAAACCCATGATCGTCGTAACAGGTCTGAATGAAGCGCAGATTGAAGGTCTCGTGAAAAGTAAAGCGTCCTTCGAGATCCATGGTCTCAGGGGCAATTTCATGGCAGGTATCAAACTGGTTGAAACCAAGATTGAAAGCCAGGGGCTGAAGTGTCGAGTCAAAAGCGATGTGAAAAGTGCAGTGGTACAAGGCGGCGCACTCGGCGCCGTATTCACCGTCCTGACAACACCTGCAACATTGACCATAGCGACATTAACGGCTGCAGCAGGCGTAGGTCATACGCTCGTTACGTACAACCCCGACTACGAAATCATCAAGGACTACGTCAACAAGCGGCTAAAGGTTGTTTACAAAAAATAGCAGCTTTGCTCAGCCCCCTCGTCAAACCCTTCATAGTAAGAAATAAACCATGAAACGTATCCTCAGCATCCTTCTTCTCGCGTCCTGTGCTCACGCCAACGCTGAGATCTCCGCGTACCAAGGGACAGCGGCTTTCTTTCCAGACGAGAAATCGACTCACAACCTCCCGGAAGCGATTCCATGTGTCACTCGCTCTGCAGCAACTGGCCAACCCATGCTCTTCTGCACTTGGCTCACCAGCACGCGGTACGTGGATATCTGGGACGCTCAGCGCCAGCAAAATGTCCGCATCACCAACAAAGTCAACGGCATGTGTCAGCGTGGCAACTGTCGAATCCAAGGTGCGGATGTAGGTAACTGGAAGGAGGACACTCCGTTCCAACTCTCGATCTGGTATCGCATAGGCAGTAGCACTGACGGCAAGCCAGTCGCCTACCGTACCGACGCCACTCGTCAAGTGTCGTACGTCGAAGCAGGCAGTCTACTGATGAAGTTCTACCTGGATGCAGGTGTCCCGGACAATGAACTGGTCTCGACCTTCGACAAACGCTACATCGGGGGTTGGACAGCGTGGAATCAGACGAAGGGCGAGGCAGCATCAGCAGCAAAATCTCCTTCTACTCCCCAATCCGAATGGCCAGAAGTCAAAACTGCCTGGTGCAATCCGCGCATGGATGACGACTGCTACATCAACAGCAAGAAAGTGCCAGTAGCTGAACTGGGCAAATGGTTGCCGGACATCAGCGAATCGAATGCCGACCAGCTAGGCGGTCATTGTGAAATCATTCTTTGCTTCGACAAAGACGACCAGCCGATGGGCTATCTGTTGCCATAACAATCCTGAGCACTGCCGGACAGTCTAGAATAGTCGCGCCTTGCTAACCCCAATAACAGGGGGCATACGCCCCCATTACTAGCCAAGATTTTTTATTTTTGCCAAAGCATAATCGCGCCCCAGACCATAAGAGTCCAACGATGGCCCCCACTCTATCCTGATTATGTCAGGATCGAGATGCCCATGCGCTAACCGACTTCTACCCTAAGCCCCTAAAAGCCCAAATTATCCAGCATGCAAACAACTTGACATGTCTATCGCCAGTGCAGGCCTTTAGTGCGATTGTAGTATCGATAATTAATAGGGTCTGGGCAGTCCAATACCTTGTATCACTGTATAAAGAGCCAAGCCCCCGACCGAACCAAATTTTGTCCCGATTTTTCTCCCGCGATCGAATCAAAAGGCGCGTTTTGGCAACTGGTCAAAAAGCATCAGGTCTCGATATTCACAACTGTGAACAGTACTCGTGGCACCACGAGTACTGAAGTTTTCAGCCCCATCAAATAGAAGAGAATAACGTTTTCCGGTTTCCCAGGCCTCCTCGTTGAAAGTCAGATTTAGAGGATTGATGAATGCGTCATCGAATACCTCCATATCCTCCAGCTCGGTAAAGTGCATGACTTCTTTAGACGGTCCACTTAAGAGGTTTGCTGACCCGCTGAAAACCTCACAACCAGACTTCGACACCGCGCCATAAATTTTGGCATGGAATTTAGAATCTGGAACCACCTCACGCAATAGGCGCGAAGCCAGATCCAACTTCTCCAACAAAGAGTAATCTATACCTTTAGATTGCTGATAAGCTTTCTTGAAGGAATTTAGCTGGCCCTTACGGGTTACCAACCGAACCTTGCCAGGGTCTGCTCGAAGAATTAGCTCAAGCCACGTGTCGACTAGATCTTGATCCTTCATCCACTGGTGCCCCACAAACGGGACAATGATGTAGATTTTATCGAACAACACCGTCCAACGTACCAATAGCTTGTGAAGCCATTGCATTATTTGGCTCTTAGAGTACACGCCAGGGCGAATTGTCTGGGAAATAGGTTTTGCACCAACTACATTACATATGGAAAAATCACACTCATCAAACTCAAAGCTCTCTACGTATGGCTTGCTCAGAAAGGAGACACATCTACTTCCGCACAAGCAATTAAATGACATACGAATAAACATGTACTCTGGAGGAAGGCCGCGACCATGCTTCAACGACCAATTATAATAATCTGAGAATTCAGCAAAAATAGATTTGAAGTTTCTTCTCAGTTCTTCAAAAATAAAACCATCCAATCCCGCACTACACTTTTCGCACTCATATAGAGAGCGACCAGCGTAATCATACACATGAGAACGCCGATTCATATCGAGTTCACGACTCAAGACCTGCGTTAAATTTGGAAATGCCGCAAGCTTATTGATTTCCTCAGCAGTTGCCTCGTCCTCTAGGATATAACCAATTAAGGATGCACCCTCAGAGAAGGCGCTGTAGTCTGGATTGACGACATGGATACTGAATTGATGCGAGCAATTATTACACGCACCAAGGATATAACCATTGTCGTCTTGCGCGGGGAGAGTAATGACTCCAGCATTTACCTCCACGGTCCAAACCTGCGAAAAAGTTATTATAGCAGAGCACACCGAGCAGAATGTTTTGCTAATTTTAACACTATCGGAATCTAGCTGATTTCTTTTGAACTGCTTAAGATCCTTTTTACTAAAAATCATTCCCTACCTACCCTATATTTTTTCAATAAAAACACTAAGCCATAACTGCAAGCACGCACCGTTCGAACGAACGGGGTATCTGACATCAAGAGTACGGTTTTTGCCTGGTTATCGCCCCCCATCGAGTATTCCCATACCAGCCAATGGTTAGGCTCTTGGTAACGGCTTCGACGTTACCTTCGCCAGACAATGAGACTCACTGCTTGTTCTTCTGCATTGAGAAAATCAGTTGAAAGGCAGGAGATGTGCTGCCCGGACGGTTACCGCCAGATCATCGGATCGAATTGGTGCCGCCAGCCCGTTGCTCTATAGATGACATGGTAGCAATCGGCAGAGTACGACCAAAAACCAGGTGCCGCGATAGACGGGGCTCGATTGGAGCAATCAAGAAAAGCTCGCCTCACAATAGCAAATTAATATCATGTGCTGTAATTAGAGGGACCAACAATCGGTTTTGGTAAAACTCGCGAACAAGGAGGAAGGCTGGTGACCATTATCCAAGAGATCCATGCGTGGTCTAAGGGGCTCGCAGACTGGCAACAAGATGCAGTAGCCAGGCTCTATGAGGATCGGACGCTTAGCGCAGTCGATCTTGAGGACCTATATGCGCTGGTCAAAGTAGAAGCCGGAATTCCGGACCCAGAAAGTCGCAAACCCAAAAAGCTTCAAGATGCCCAGGTTGCCCCACCTGTCGATCCAGCTCGAATCGTTCAGTTGGTTGCCATCAAGGATTTGGCTCATGTCAACGCGTTGGCGCATGGCGGCAGTGTCCCAATTGCATTGACAGGCTTGACCGTCATCTATGGTGAGAACGGCGCCGGTAAGTCGGGCTACTCCAGGGTATTCAAGCATGCGTGTCGCGCAAGGGACCGACGCGAACCGATCCTTCCCAATGCGAACCTCGACCCCAAAAATGCCGGCGTAGCTCAAGCTGTATTCGAGACGATGATAGACGGTGTTGCCACAGACTTACCCTGGCGCTATGGAGCCGCTGCTCCCGAGCCGCTATCAGACATATCCATCTTCGATACCTATTGCGCTCGCGCCTACATCGACAACCATGGCGACTTCGCCTACGCCCCATATGGGCTGGACATCCTGGAAGGTCTGGCCAGTGCATGCAACAAACTCAAGGCTCGTGCCACGCAGGACAAGACAGCAAACGCTCCGAGTGACGCGGCATATGTGGCGCTGACGAAGGAACAAACGGCAGTTGCGGTGGCGCTTCTCGGTATACCGGCCAAGACCAAAGCAGATCAAATTGAAGCACTGGCTAAGGTCACCGAGGCTGAGCAGAACCGGCTAACTCTTCTGACCAAGACCTTGTCGGAAGCCGACCCAAAGCAGAAGGCCCAAGCGCTGCGCCAAAAAGCCACGCGATTCGCTGGATTGAAGGGTCGTATCGCTACGGCGATAGTCTTTGTCGACGACGATAAGATCACCCAACTTCAAGCACTCATTGAAAAATCCAGAACGGCAAAGTCCGCAGCTGAACTGGCCTCAACCGAATTCAAGCAGACCCCTGGGCAGTTGATCGGCACCGGCGGAGAGGAGTGGAAGGCTCTCTTCGAAGCGGCCCGAGTATTCGCCCAAACTTGCCACCCTGGCCATGAGTTCCCAGATCTTTCTGACGGCGCTGCCTGCCCGCTTTGCCAAAATGCCCTCGGCCCGGAGGGGGCTGCGCGTCTTGTCCGATTCGATGCCTTCATCAAACAGAAAGCCGAGCAGACTGCGAAGCAAGCGCGAGAGCTCGCGGCATCTGCCTATAGGGCAATCCAGCAAGCCGTTCTAGATGTGATGTTCCGCGATGCGCTGATTGAGGAACTGACAGAGATTGATCCAATCCTAGCAGCAGAATGCACATCAATGCAGGACAGCCTGCTCCTCCGGCAGAAGTCCACGTTACGGGCAGCTGCAGCGGACCTCCCGTGGGCCGAAGTTCCGAAACTATCGGCCAACCCACAGCATGCCTTGACTATCATCATTGAAGGCTTGCAAGAGCAGGCGAAGGCGCTGGAAGCCACTGCTGATGAGGCGGTACGTGCCGCCATGGTTGCCGAGAAACGTGAGTTCGACGCTCGTGTGCGGCTCGCAGAGGTCAAAGACGCTGTTTTGGAGGCTTTAGCCAAGCATGAGATTTGTCGCAAGCTGCAAATCTGCATCGACAGCCTGGATGCCCGTGGCATATCCAGGAAGTCCACCGAGCTTTCTCGTACAACGGCTAGCCAGGAATTAGCCGATGCCCTTAACGAAGAACTCAAGCGGCTCAAGGTGCATCAGCTAAAGGTCGTAATGAAGCCGGAATCGCCTGGCGGCCGGACGCAATTCAAGCTTGTCTTGCAACTGCCCGGTGGTGGTGCACCTGGGGCAATTCTAAGCGAAGGGGAACAGCGCGCGATTGCTATCGCTTCCTTCCTAGCTGAGATCAAACTTGGCAAGGGACGCGGCGGCATCGTGTTCGATGATCCGGTCTCTTCGCTCGACCACCGGCGCCGGTGGGAGGTGGCTGAGCGTCTGGCAATCGAGTCTCTGACTCGTCAAGTGATTGTCTTCACACACGACATCTACTTCCTTTGCATTCTGGAGCAAAAAATCGAGGAGCTGGCTGGCACACTGACCAAAAACTACATCCGCAGAACAGAGCAAGGCTTTGGTGTCCACTCCCAAGACTTGCCCTTCGACGTTTTGGGCACCAAAGGTCGCCTGGCTCGACTTAGGGATATGCTGGTGGAGGTTCGCAAGGCGCAGAAAGTGGGAAATGATGACGAACATCGCCACCTCACCGCAGCTTGCTATGGAAAGCTGCGTCTTGCATGGGAGCGATGTATCGAGGAAGTTCTACTTAATGGTGCTGTTCAGCGGTTCGGCGAGGGCGTTTCCACTCAACGCCTCAAGTCTGTCGTCGTGACCGATGACGACTATCGCGAGATTGATGCCGGAATGACTAAAAGCTCCAAATTCGAGCACGATGCGGCAATGGCGGTTGGAAGGTTGCCCGTTCCAGAGCCCGATGAACTGGAACAGGACATTGCGAAGCTGGATGCGTGGCGTAAGACCGTCGATGATCGCCTGAGGACAATCGCAAAAGCTCGAGGGTGATCGCAAGGGGGGCTCGGAGCCAGCGTTTCCTGATCAAGCTGGCAGGTTTAGGCCCGTCTGATGGCACAACTTCAAGGGAGGGCGGCACTTGGCCGCCCTGCCCTTTACAGCATTACGGTTGTACAGAATCAAGGGTGTACTTCGGTCATATCGCTTGGGTCACCGAAGCTGTCCTTTACGCAGGCACTTACCTCGTAACGGTTTCATGCGTTATCTGGTCAATTTTGACCAGATAACGCATCGCGTAGTGAACATGGCACCGGAGATTCAGATCGCCTCGTCGTACAACACCGAGAATGCACCGTTCACCGTACTGATCCTTGTCGTGATTGCAATTACTGCAGCAGTTCTAGCCGTGTTCATGATGCTGCGCTTTCTTCCGCCGATCTTAGACGCAGTCAGCTTTGCCTGCCTGCTCTTTTCCAAGATGCCTGCGAAATTGCACTCTACTTGACCACCCATTTGCATTCGACCCGACCAGTTATTTGCAGTCGTTCTGACCATCGATTGCACCGGATTTGACCGGCACGCTTTGTAACCAGGGTCGGCATAGAACGGCCAAAAGCATCCCCTTCGTAACAGGCATAAAAAGATCAAAAGCGGACCCTCAATCCGCTCCGCCTTCTGGCCGTTGTTGTCATTCTTGGATGGGGGCAATTATCTACGAGTGATTTTTACGATGCATCTGCCCCTTGACTCAATAATCGTTAGATACCCGCTTGGTGGGTCTGGGGTAAAAAGCGATGGACGGAAAATATCTCAGGAGTGCTATCTTTCGACGACAGAAGGGGGCGGAGCTCGCAGGAACGTTTACACGTAGAGGAGGTGTACGTGTTGGAAGCTCGGCCAGCAGTACGTGGTTATGGCTGGAGTGAATCTAAAAAATTGGGAGTTAGATATTTAGGCTAATGGAGGGGTAAATGAATTTGGATTTTCCGACAAACTTATCTATAGAAAGTTGCGAGGAGTTTTTGGCTCAACTTGCAAGCGCTGATTCTGTGGAAGATATTCTGATACCGGAAGGCACTAAAAATATTGCTTTTGGCAGTTATGCAGCGGCCATTCAAGCGATTAACACTTGGGCTCGTCGCAGCAGTAGTCGGAATGTTTACATAAAAGCTACAGGAGCAGAGATTTCGGAGAGGGTTGGTGAACTATTGAGTAGGCCGCATAAGTTCTGCCTCTCTATGCTTGCTAAGAATATATATGTTGAGGGTGGTCTAGAGGATCTTCGGCCGTCAGTTAATCGTTCCGCTCGTGATGTAATTGAGCAGCAAGGGAAAACAAAATTTGGGCAGCAACGAGGTGGATTATGCTGGTTTGCATTAGTAGATCACAGTACTAAGGGCTTTGATCGAAATTTTTATCTTCATAGTCATGACAAAAAACCAACACTCAGGGGGCAACTCCAATTTAGATCTGTAATATCAGCAATGGTTGGTAAGTCGACTAACCTTGTGGGAGGAGCGGAACCCCTTAATGACGAGGAAAGCGATTACTTAGGAAGAGCATTTTACGAGTTATTTTTGAATACCCATGAACATGGAAGTCGAAGTGCCGAAAAGGATACATGGCTTAAACCGGGTTTGCGTGTGATATACACAAACGGCGTCAATCTGAGCGCGTCAAGCGTGGATGCTAGGGCAGCTGCAAGCGGAGCGATGAGCAATTATTTTTCGGCTATTGATGAGCTTCCATTAGTGCGAAGAAAGTTTATTGAGATAAGTGTCGTGGACTCAGGCCTTGGATATGAAGGTAGATGGCGCGCTGATCAGCCACAGATAGAGTCAGATACGGGGCTGTCACGTTTGGACGCGGAATACGAAATATTCAAGAAGTGTTTCACGTTCCGACAGACCTCATCTGGAAAAAGCTCGAAGGGCCATGGTTTGCCAGTAGTAATGGAGCGACTTACCAAGCTAAAAGCTTTCATGAGGGTGCGTAGCGGTAGACTTTCACTGTTTCGGGACTTCATTAACAACCCATTTCAAAGCGAAGACCTCTGTGAGTTTGAAGATTGGGAAACACAAGAAAGGGGAGCGAGGACTGAGATGGCTCCGGTATCAGGTGTCGCAGTTACCTTTCTAATTCCCTTGGAGATGAGTGAATGAACGGATGCTTTTCTTTTCGATTTAAACAGTCAGGTGACATCCGTAAAAGCCTCCTTCTATTTTTCTCTGGAGAAGTTTCTAGTGATGTAGTTGCAAAGGTGGTGAAGGCTGACGTCGAACAAAATTTAGTGCCTGCACATGTCTATATATTAGCTTCAGAAAGTCAGCGGGACTCGCTTTCTGAGTTGACTGTAGATATCGCACTGAAGGAGGAAATCGAATCATTCGTTGGTGATGCTGAAGAAAAATTGATTTGTTTATATTTTTCTTGCGAAGGTAAAATTGCCCTTAACGCTGACTCAAGTTCAATATCAGTACATCTTGAGAAGGAGATGCTCCAGTCAGGCGTGATTGATATTTTTCAACGTCGATGCGGAGTGATTACATCACAGTCGAATTATCATTTTCTAAAGCCGTCAGGGGATCACTGCAATGCGTTTATACGCGCATCAAATCTCTTGGTTTCAAGCGTTGAAGTATCATTTCTGGCTATCGGTTTGCTGCCGTTCTTTTCAGTTGGGCTGAAGCGGATTTACGTTGACACTTCGTCAATATCTTATTTGGTGACGCAGGCGTTGAGTATGTCAGGGAAGTTTGGTACGACACTTCCGTTAATTGAGAGTTTTGAGTCTTATGCTGTCTTCAACAAAGATTATGATTTTATAGCGGGTGCTGAAAGCCTTGTTTTAATTTCTGCTACCACGAGCGGAGGGTTGGCGGAAAAACTCATTAAAAATAGCGGTTTCGTAGCTGACTCTGTAAGGAATATATTTTACAGTTCGCTTCCTAGTGGAATAAACGGCCTCTTCAATATAGCGGGCGCTTTAACTGGTCACGAATACTCATACCGTGCGAACGATTGTCCTTTGTGCAAGAGAGGGTCTCGTTTAATTAGGATAGTGGGTGATCAGTTTTTACCGGAAACACCCACCCATGAACAGTTAATGATCAAAAGGGCGGACTTCAATAAGGATCGTGCAAGTTTTTTCAAAGAGTTTGCGACAAAAAATATTCTTTGCTGGTCTCAGTCTTCCAGCCCCTCGTCAGAGTTTAAAGAGCTTTACTATATTGATATTGAGCGAGTTTTAAGCGAGCCGTCCCCTGAATTTCGCAAGGTTTTTGAGCGGAAAGTTAGGAAAAACTTTGCAGTTGACGTTGAACTTGTCGTGTCATTGGATGACTCGGGGTCGAAGGCATTTGCTGACGCCATACGATCTCAAGTTGGCACCGCAGCCGAAAACGTCACGTGGTGTTCTGTATCCGAACTTCGCCCCAATCAGTTGACAAATGTAGGCTCCGTAGTTGTTGTCGCAGGTGCAATAACGTCTGGCGGAAAGCTGCTGGATATGTCAAGGCGACTTAGGAAAATGCAACCTACCGCATCAATTTTATATTTCGTAGGCTTTTCTAAACTTTCGGACGCCGCCTCGCTCGAACAAGTTCAGAAGGACCTACAGCAAGGCGGGCACGAAGTAGTAGTCCTCCAGAAAGTGCCTATGCCTCGCGTGACGGAAAACAGCAAAACCTCTTGGGATATCGAGCATGACAATTTGATGGAAACTGGAGGAGATGATCCACTTGGAGACTCTGAGGTGCTGCCCGAGCTTCTTGCGCAAAGATTAAGCTCCTACGGCGCCAGGCATGACAATTTATTCCTTCCTGCTACTAACGGGAAATCGCTTACGCTACGCCCAACATTTGCATTTTGGCACGAACTAGACTTGGATACGGATCAAGCAACTCAGGCTGATGTCTATTGGACTATTCAGGCATTGATACACGACTTGAGATGTAAAGTCGGAAAAGACGGCCTTGATAACTTCTATCATGCAACGGTTATCAGTCCGGCTTGTTTTGATCGCTACAACGATGGCGTGATCCAAGCGGCTCTACTTCGTTCAGCAAATCCTACTGAGCTTGATTACTCAGTTAGCGATGATTTTAGTCGTAAAATGTTAGGTGTGATTATTTCTATTGTAGAGAGTCATGCCGTGGAGCAGGGTGAAGCCGCCTTAGAATTCTTAATGGCAATGTGGATTGGAACAATGCGCCTGACGGCGGATGATACCAAAAAACTATGTGGAAAATTTGCCACCGGATCAGGGTCAGCAGATCTGGACTTTCTACTGGATAAAATTTCTAGGGGTTAAATATTATTTCAAATCCAGTAGCAATACTTCATTGATTTATTGCTACTCCTGCAATTAATGAAATGCTAGAGCGTTTGGTGGTCTTGGACAGATGTTAATCAGCATATGGAGGCGTGCTGCCATCTAGCCTCTGCCCATCAGAGCTTATTGAAAATCCGACTTCTTTAGCCATCGTCAATAACCTTTGGCCAGACGCTTCTGCCAATCGCCACCGTGAGTGCGTTGACACTCCTCCTCAGAGTCGAAGCGGATAGTGTGGTAGCCTGGGTCGTTCTCTACCGGTCATGGCCACGAAGCGTGCCGGTCAAATCCGATGCAAATGACCGGTCAGGTCGGATGCAAATGGGTGGGCAAGTATGTGCAATTACCCAGTATCCAAAATCGAATAAACGGAATGAAGCGGACAGGGGGCTACTGAGCCTCCTGCCTGCCTCAATCTCGTTTTTCTTTTTTTGCTTTTAGCTGTTGCCGCTTAAGTCCGCGCCGAACCGAGCAGATCAGCCCCCGCATCTTTCTTCAGCAACTCATACACCACCGTCAGGAACACATCCCGCGTGGATTCGTCGCTCAACAGCTTGGTCGCCATGCTGGTGTGGCTGCTCATGGCACTGGCAATGGCCTGGATGGCTTTGCTCGGCAGGTCAGCCTTCATCGCCTGGTCCATGGTGTTGTTCTGCACCTGAGCCATGACCACGGTATCGCCACGCAGCTTTTCGGACACATGCACCGCAAAGGCCACCTGGTCTGTATCGGTGATGTCCTTGCCGAAAGCGTTATTGAGCTTTTCGATCAGCTCGGTGAGGTATTTTTTCTCCCGGTCGCGGGCGTCGCGCAGGCCGTTGTCGGTGATGCCATACAGCTCGGGGGCTTCACCCACGGCTGAAAGCCCTGCCAGCCCCTCTCCTTTTTTGATCTTGTAGTGACTGAGTTTGAGATCACCCAGATCCACCTGTTCGGCGCTGACGCCCTTCAAGCGTTTACGCAGCAGCCGAGCGTAGCTGGCGAAAGCTTCCAGCGCTGGGTCGCCGAACTCCACCAACTGAGCGATGTACTCATAGGTGCGGACGAACTTGGTCAGGCTCTCGCTGAAGATCATCAATTCATCACGAGCCATGCAGTACTCCGCCCGTTGTACGTCGGCGTACTCCATCCCCTTTTCGTCACCGTTGTCGTGAGCGGACTCCCAGGCCTTTTCCCACTGGTCGATGGCATCGTTGAGGGTCTTTAGCTTGCCGTTGAAACGGTCGGTGGCTGATTGGGTCAGCGAATAGAGCTTCTGATGAGTGACATTGCGATCCACGATGGCTTCGCCAAACGAATCAACCTCAGCGGCCTCATAAATGAACATGCCATCCAGGCGCTGCTTGATGTCGTAGACAATGTTCGGGTCTTGAATGTCGGCTACCTGGGCATCTCGGTAAAAAGTCTTGAACGCCGCCAGAATTTCCTCGGCCTCGTTGGCGAAGTCGATGACGTAGGTCTTGTCCTTGCCGGGGAAGGTTCGATTCAGCCGCGACAGCGTCTGTACCGCCTCCACACCCGAGATTTTCTTGTCCAGGTACATGGCCACCAGCTTGGGTTGGTCGAAGCCCGTCTGGTACTTGTTGGCGACGATCATTACCCGGTAATCCGGAGTTTCGAACACCTTGCGCATATCGCGGCCATTGAGGCCGGGATTCAAGTTGGTTTCGTTGAACTGGTGATCCGCAGGCAGGCTGGCTTCCTGCACATCGCTATTGGGCACCTCACCGGAGAACGCCACCATCGCCTGCACGTTGTCGTAGCCCTTGCGCTGGCAGTAATCCAGCAGCGCCAGGTGATACTTCACCGCAGCGGCACGCGAGCTGGCCACCACCATGGCCTTGGCCTGACCGCCCAGCAGGTGTGCAACGTTCTTGCGGAAGTGCTCGACGATCAGCTCGACCTTCTGCCCCACGTTCACCGGATTCAGTGACAGCCACTTGGCCAGCTTGCGCCGGGCACTCTTCTCGTCCACACGCTTGTCGTCGACAAACTCGCTGCCGATTTTGAACGCCACGTTATAGCCGGTGTAGTTCTTCAGCACATCGAGGATAAAGCCTTCCTCGATGGCCTGCTGCATGGTGTAAAGGTGAAACGGTGCCGGAGGATTTTCCTGGTTCACCGGCTGCGCCGCATTTCGCGGGCGACCAAACAGACTTAGCGTCGAATGCTTGGGCGTGGCGGTAAAGGCGAAGTAGCTGGCATTGCCCGGTCGGCTACGTGACGACTGCCATACCGACAAACGTTCCTCTTTGCTCAGCTTGTCCCACTCATCCTCACTCTGCCCGGTCAGTACATAGCGCAGGTCATCGGCGGTACTGCCGCCTGTGGAGCTATGCGCCTCGTCGATGATGATGGCGAAACGACGGTCACGCAGGCTGGTTTCACCCAGAATGGCCTTCTGTGCAAAGGGAAAAGTCTGCAGGGTACAGACGATGATAGGCACGCCGTCTAGCATTGCCTTGGCCAACTGCTGGCTCTTCGGCAGGCTGGATTGCTGACGGTCGATGGCGCACACCACCCCTGCCTGGTGCTCGATCTGCTGGATGGCATCCTGCAACTGCTGATCCAGCACCTGGCGGTCAGTGACCACGATCACGCTATGGAAATACGGCTCGCCATCCGGGCGACGCACACGGATCAACGAATGCGCCGTCCAGGCAATGGTATTGGTCTTGCCCGAGCCGGCGCTGTGTTGGATCAGATAAGGCTGCCCGGCACCCTCGATGCGCACCGCGTCGATCATCTTGGTTACGCCTTCCCACTGATGGAAGCGCGGGAAAATCAAACCTTCCTTGAAGTAGGTCTTGCCGTTCAAATCCTGGGCTTCCTTGCGCTCCTGAAGCACAAAGCGATGGAAGATGTGTAGCCAATTATCCTTCTGCAGCACCCGCTTCCAAAGGTAGCTCACCGGGTAGCTGCCATTGTCGCCGGGTGGGTTGCCCGCCGCGCCATCGTTTCCCCGGTTGAACGGCAGAAAGAAAGTCGAATCCCCGGCCAGTTTAGTGGTCATGCGGATGTCGCTGTCGCTCATGGCGAAATGCACCACTGCACCACGCTTGAAGGTCAGCAGCGGTTCAAATCCGCCACTCTTGCGCTCCGGCGTGCGATCCAACCGGTACTGCTGCATGGCAGCCTCAACCGACTGGGTGAAATCGGTCTTCAGCTCCACCGTGGCCACTGGAATGCCGTTGATAAAGAAGGCTAGGTCGATCTCGTCGGTCTTGTCCAACGAGTAACGCAACTGCGGTACAACGCGCAGGCGGTTGGCCGCGTAGCGCTGAATTACCGTCTCGTTACGATCATCTTCAGGTAAGCCCTGACTCATGGCTAAGGTACCGCCACCAGCCACTGCGAAGCCGTAACGCAGCACATTCACCGTTCCGCCATCGACCTTGTTTTCCAGCTGTTTAACCAGCCGATCCAGCACCACATCGCGAGTGCCAGCACCGTTCATGGCCTGCAGCTTGACCATGGCCTGCGGATGGCTTTCCCCTAGCCAGCCGAGCACATCATCAGGGAACAGCGCCCGCGCCGCGTCATAGTCGGCGGACTTGCCGACCAACCAACCAGCAGCAGCCAGTTGCTCGACGATATGGCGTTCGAGTTCGCATTCGTGGTGGATGTGGCTCATAGGGCGATCCTTCGTCTGGCCTGCCCCTATCTGAGAGAGGCAGTTTGTCTAAAGTTGGTCTTGTGTTCGTCTAGTGCTCGGTGCCGACAAGGTGAGCCACCAGTCAAATACCCATCAAATACAAAAAACATCAGGCTAAAGCCGCAAGCGTACTGATTTAGAGGCTTTAGCCTTAAAAAATATGCTGCCCAACAGACGACGAATCAAATACCCGTCAAATACAACGCCACTCAAGCCCAGTAGGGCAGATAGCGTGAGTTTTTGTTGGACTGCCCCTCTTCATAGGGCTTGATAACCTGTACCTCTTTTGCGTCCCGAATGATCCGCGATGCCATCGCACTGTTTTTGGCATCGATTCCAAAGCGTTCACGCAGCGTCGTATTAGTCATCGGGTCACGCAGCACATAACGCAGGCAAGCATGGAGATAACAGGCATAAACTCGCTCCTGCTTGTCCATATCCTTCAGTGCTCTATGAGCGAACAACACAACCCGCAAGGACCCGTCTGGTCGCTCCCAACGAGGTGGCGGTAATTGATAGAGCTCCGTATCTGAAACCACCTTGTCCACCCCACTTCCACGCTCTTCGCAGATGCCAACGCGCCGCATAAAGGATGCCAGTGCCTCATTGCGTGAGCGAGGCGGACTGTCGAGAAAGCGATCAACATCGACCAGAGGCTCACCAGGATTAGTGATCTCAAGGCGGTCATCAAAGATCTCCACCATAGGACCTGCACCCGATACAGAGAAATCCTGATGAATCAGGGCATTGGCAATCAGCTCACGCACTGCCAAGTCCGGATACATCGGCACATCCTTGCGCAGGGCCTTTCCAATTACCTCATTGCGAGGCAGTAGTGCACTGAGATAATCAATCAACCCCTCGAAACCGCTGGCATAGCCCTTGTGCCCCTGCTGCTCACGTAGGGTTTTCAGACGCCCCTTGCCTTCGTAAACAATCAGCCGCACCGCCTTGCGCGCTAGCCCTTTGAATTTCTGCAGCTCACGGGCAAACAAAATTGCCCCGAGGTTGGTGATCTCCCAGCGCTTGGCCGCATCACAACGCAGCATGCCATCTTCTTGCAGACGACTGAGAATACCGCTCTGATCCGTAGGCAGTGGAAGCCCCAGCAACTGGAAATAAGCAGGGAAATCAAGCAAGGCCAAAGCTTCAGAAGCATCCAGATTGCTTGCCGCCGACAGCTCCTCGAAGGGAGTTCGGTCGAATACTCGCCAGAGCGCACGCTCTTGTTCAGGGAAGTCTTTCAACGGCTTCTTGTTCGAGCCAATCCGGATTAGCTCACGCCCCTCAAAGGTCGTCGGCTTACTGTGTGCGCTGGGGATTTCCAACAAAACCAAAGGCTTGCTGTCGACCTCGAAGGCATGAAAACGAAAATGCAGGCGCGGACTCAGCAGCCGCAGCAGCCAGCTTTCCAGCTCCTCGTTACCTTTCTTCGCGCTGTGCGGTTTGAAAGTAGTGCCGACAATCTCATGGGTCTTGTCACTCACACCCCAGACCAGATAGGCATTGCTCTTGCCGTCCAGAGCTGCCGCATTAGATAAAGCAGCTAGGTACTCACCAATTTCCTGTGGATCGGCGTTGTTGTGTTTGAACTCCAGCCACGGGGTTTCGGCCGGGAGCTTACACAGCTCCCTGACCAAGCTGATCAGGTAATCGGCATTTCGCTCCAAGGTCATGACGCCCTCCTAAAATTATGGGTGCCCGACAACTGACTCACTGAGCTGCACAGAACAGTTTCTGGCTTGCTCATTCTGCCTCCGGTTCGGGAGTAACGCTGTTTAACTGCTGATCCTGCCAGGCCGCGTAGGTTTGTCCCGCGCCCTCAACCACCCAGGAAGTACGACCGTTGGCGGCGCGGCCGCAGACTACGGCCGCAGCCGCGCTCGGGCTGGAGAACGCGTAGTCGTCGCGGAAGACCATATGCTCGCCGTCCTCTGCTACCAGCACGCCCTCTGCCACCAGTTGCTTGAATAGACCCTGATAACCGCGCTCGGTGCCCACCCACTCGGCGCGGGCCTTAGAGCCCTTGAGCACAAAGAACTCGCCGTCGATTTCCTGCCCTTGAGCACTGATGCTGTAACGCGGCACCTCCAGATTGAAGCGCGGCGAGTGGCTGACCGAAGTGGCCCGGCTGGCACTGACGGCGGTGGAAGGCTTGGTCAGCTCACGCAGAAAGTCGAAGCCCAGCACCGGCAGCACGGTGCGGATCTGCTCCAGGAAGAAGGCCATATCAGCGCGGTCGGACTCAGGCAGACTGCCATAATCGTGCGCAGTGCCATTGATCAAATCGCAGCGCCCAACATTATTAGCAATGCCAATCAGCAGGCTTTCTAGGTACTTGACATGGGTCTTGGTCAGATTCTGATCCTTGCTGGTGACCAGGCAGACCTTTTCCCAGAAGTCCTTGCCGCCGGCTGTACCCTCGGCCCCCTCGGGACGGTTGTGCTGTTTGAGGCGCTTGGCCACATCGTCCGACTCGCCGATATAGATTTTTGAGCGAAAGCTGTTCTCAGGATCGGGGCCGACCAGAAAGTACACGCCGGTACGCCCGCACTCGGGGCGTTGCACCAGCTCGGCCAGCTTGCTGCGCGGGCCGGTCAGCACATGGCCGGTCCAGTTCATGATCTCGGCAGTGAGCAGACCATTGGGCGTACCGTCCACCAGAAACAGACGGATGCTGCGGCCTTGGTTCATACAGCCTCCCGCAGATCGATCTGACCGGTGACGGCTGCGGTGATCAGGGCGGAGCGGCGCTCTTTCAGTAGCACAATGCTGCGCTCAGATTCATCAATAATCGTCTTAAGGCGAACAAGCTGCTGACGCAAAACATGGACAATTTCCTGTTGTTCTTGCATCGGTGGGCGGGTTATCCGAATTGCCTCAATGTCCGGCATGTAGATTGTCTTGTGGGTGGACCCCATCATTAGCCGGTCAAAATCAGGCTTCATCCCCAACAAGACGTAATAGAGGTACTCATTAAAGAGATCGCTACTGCATGTCCATACGGCGAAGTCTTGGGATGTCGCCATGTCGACTTCCATAATCCCAGCGAAACCCACAGACGCCGTACGAGACAGAAACACGGAGCCTGCAGGCAACAAGCGTGCTGAGGAGTTTTCTAGTCCAAGTTTGCTGACTTTCTCGGAGGTCTCAGACACATATTTCTGCTCACCACTACGGACTTGCCATACATCAGCAAGGGTGAACCACGGAACCGTGCAATTTACCCAGTACTCAGGCTTTGAACGGCTAGGGGTGTGCCCGGATTCAAGTCGTGCAGTCTGCCTAAGCTGAAGTACGCCCCAATGCTCCGGCACCTCCCCCAGCCACTCCACGCCGGAGTCTTTCATCTTCACATTCGGATCAAGACCCTTGGTGACGGCATGGGTGATCAGCGCCTGGCGCTTTTCGCGCAGCAGCTCGACAAAGCGGGTTTTCTTCTCCACCAGCGCATCGATGCGGGCGGTTTCGCGGTCGAGGTGGCTGGCGATGGATTCCTGTTCAATACGATCAGGTAACGCTGTAGGGAAATTTCGTGTGAATTCATCTGGGACGCGTTTTAAACCACCAGCCCCTGTCATGGCACCTACACCGAGTGCTCGGAACCGAGTGCTCTGCACAACGTAGTTGAGGTAACGAGCGTCCGTGATTTTTGTGTTGGGTCGGAGAACTGTCAGCTCGGTCGTGCCGAAGCCCGCTGAATCCAGCAGCCCTTGCATTAGGGCACCCTTCCCATTTTCAAAGCATGGCGTGACCTTTGCGAACGCCACATCTCCGTCTTCAAAGTAGGAATAACCATTGCGTACATCGCGCACAGGCCGGGTCTGTTCAAAATTAAGAGACCCGTCCTCGCCTATGGCTTCCATAGGAAGAAAAGAAACATCACGATCCTGATTATTTTGTAGGTCCAGGCGAACCGCTGGATTTAAAGTTGCAGCGAACCTTAGGCGCTTAACCGCCCAATGTTCCGGCACCGCCCCCAGCCACTCAACCTCGGAATCCTTATACACCGGATAGGGTTTGTAATGACTCACGCCGTCACCTCACCCAGCAGTGCGGCGATCTCGGCCTCCACGGCCTTAAGATCGGCATCAATCTCGGCCAACGCACGCGGCGGCTGGTAGACGTAGAAGTAGCGGTTGAAGTTGATCTCGTAGCCGACGATGCCGACTTGGCCGTCCTTCGCGTCGGTCTTGCTGGTGTCAATCCAGGCATCCGGCACATGGGGCAGCACTTCGCGGGTGAAGTAGTCGTCGATGGACTGGTTCAGCGGCACGTTCTCGAACTCGCGCAGATCACTGTCGGCCTGTAGGTTGCCCTTATCGTCCAGCACCGGCTGGGCATCGGCATCGCGTTCGCCGAAACAGGCCAGTGCGGCTTTCAGTGCGCCCTTGCCGAGTTTCTTGATGCCGGCGGCCTTGAGGAAGGCCGGCAGGTTATCGAAGCTGCCGGAGGCGTTGGCGAACGCTTCGGCCTGATCGGCCCCCTTGGTGGCCTGGTAGGCGGCGAGCTTGTCCAGCGTGACCGAGAAGCGCAGGCGCAGCGGGCGCTCGACGGTAATGCGCCGGTAGCCAAAATCGGTGGTGGCAAACACCTTGCTGTTCGTAGCGTTTTCGCCCGCCTCATGCAGCTTGGCAATTTCGGCGATCTGCTCATCAGCAAGAAACTTGCGCTTGCTGCCCAGGCTTTTGCGCATGGGCGCGTGCATAGCGGTGGCGTCGATCAGTTGCACCTGGCCTTTGCGAGCGGCGTCCTTGTGGTTTGACAGCACCCAGATATAGGTGCCAATGCCGGTGTTGTAGAACAGGTCGTTGGGCAGGGCGATGATCGTCTCCAGCCAGTCGTTCTCCAGTATCCAGCGGCGGATTTCCGACTCGCCGGAACCGGCACCACCGTTAAACAGTGGAGAACCGGACAGGACGATACCAATGCGGGTACCGCCCTGCTCTGCCGGTTTGCGCTTGGACAGCAGGTGCATCAAAAACAGCAGCGAGCCATCACCCACTCTTGGAAGTCCAGCACCGAAGCGCCCGGCGAAACCGAGGTTGGTTTGCTCGTCCTGTACTTGCTTCTGCACCTTTTCCCATTTCACGCCGAACGGCGGGTTGGCCAGGCAGTAGTCGAACTGCTCATGGGGCAGCAGGTCGTTGGAGAGGGTATTACCCAGCTTGATGTTCTTGGTCTCGAAGCCCTGAATCAGCTTGTCCGCCACCGAGATGGCGTAGGTTTCCGGGTTCAATTCCTGGGCGTAGGGCACCAAGCGGGCATTGGGGTTCCATTCGGCCACCTGCTCGATGGCTGAAGAGAGGAAGCCGCCAGTACCGGCCGCGCAGTCGTACACGGTCCGCACCACGCCATCGCCATTCAGAGCCTGATGGTCGGGGGCAAAGATCAACGTGGTGGCCAGGCGCACCACGTCACGCGGGGTAAAGAACTCTCCGGCTGTGTCGTTGGCGGATTCAGCGAACTTGCGGATCAGGTGCTCGAATACCAGACCCATTTCGTGGTTGCTGATGACGTTGGGATGCAGGTCGATGCTAGCGAACTTCTGCGACACTAGGTACAGCAGGTTGGCGGTCTCCAGTCGGCTAAGCCAATCAGCAAAATTAAAGTGCTGAAATACCTGATGGGCGTTGGCCGAAAACTTGGCGATGTAATCTTCCAGGTTGGCGCGAGTGCTGGTGGAGCCGACGCTGTCCAGAGCGAATTGCGAGACGTTGTAGAAGGTGGCCCCGGCAGTGGACGGCAGGATCAGATCCATGTCCACGCCACTGGCGTGCATTGCCAGAAACTGGCTGCGCACCTTTTCACGCGTCGGCTCCAGTACGCACTCTAGGCGGCGCAGCACGGTGAAGGGCAGAATGATGCGACCGAACTCGGACTGTCTGAAATCGCCACGTAGTACGTCGGCCACGTTCCAGATGAAATCGGCGAGATTTTGCTGTTGCTGGTTCACGCAGGAATCCTTTAAACGGGTGAACGCAGGGAGGCTTGTCGTGCGATGATCGCCCCGGTGCCTCCCTGCGTTGGTTGTGTTGCTGATGGCAGAACCTTAACCGGTCAGGGAACTGAGAACCAGCACGCGAGCTGCGACTTGTAAAGATTTCAGGTAGATAGCTACCGTAGCAATCCTTTGCGCATGCATTTTCCTCGGAGCGGCTTCATCCGCAACTGCTGATCATCCTTGACCAGGTAGCGCACCGCGTCGTGGACATGGGGACGAATATTTCGATCACTGCGCAAGATGATGCCAATACCGCGCCTATTCCCGTATTTTTTTTCTTGGTCGTGATTGCAGCTATTGAAGTAGCCCTGTCCCCGCGTAATACGCTCCCACAACTCGCCAATCTGCTGGGCTTTATAGATGTCTCCGCGCACTTCATTACCGTTGAAGAAGAAAGCCGCATGGATGTGGTATCCCCTGTCTTCACCCTGTTCAACACTGCAGATGTAACCAGTCTCAAGGTCGAAGATCGGATTGCGCTCACGCTCGCGAATCAGCCGATCCAGATCATCGAACACGTTCTCGACACGCAACCTAACCTGTGCCTCCTGTCGGTAGTACAGATCGACGCGGACAATAGTGGTGCGTGAGTAGCGATTAACCACAGCATCGGAGTAGTCACAAATACGACCCTCCTGCTGCTTGGCCTGACGACGACGGTCACCCTTCTGACGGCTATACCATAGTTCACGCGTCAACTGACGGATCCGGGCGACCAGGACGTTCATGCTGCGGTGATGGTCAAGGTAGGTCGTACCCTCTTCATTGAGGCAGACAGGACCGGTAGGACGATGCTCCAATCCGATATCCTGAATTGCCTGCCTGAACGCCTGTAGGTGCTGGCTGTAGCGGTATTCAACTCGGTCATCGAACAGATCCATCATCTGGCGGATGTTAGTGAAGTACCTGGAGAGCCGGGTCTCCTCTACTCGCTCATAACTTGCACGGGTTTGCCTGAACCGAAAGGCTGGGCTGTCATGCTGCTCAATGGCCTGGACGAGTCGTTCAATCTGAATGGCGATGTCGGACTGGGAAAGGTAGGTGTAGGGGTTGCGCTTGGTCATGGTCATGCACCTGATGGGTTGTTGGCATATCAGATACAGTGCTGTGTACTTTTTAACCGATGACCTATCGCTAGCCTCAGCAGTAGGTGCTGTGTAGCTAAGTTAGATAACCTATTGATTACTTATTGATTGATAGTTAATAGCTATATAACTAGAAGCACCTCAGCCCACGTTGGACGATACCTGCCAGGCTTTGCAATGGGGAGCAAATTTGCCAAGCCTGCCGAGAGATTGCCCCATTGGCATCCTGGGGGAGTTAGCTGAGAATGCAGAGGTTCGCACAAGCGGCATAAACGCCATGACCAGTTATCAACCGGTCATGACGCAAATGGTGGTTTCTAGCTGGCCATACTCAGGTGTCCGGTGGACCGCACTGCAGCTCCCTCAGCCAGGTCACGCTCTTCGATCCGTGCCAGGATCCAGTCGTGCACCTCGCTGTCGACCCAGCCGACGCAGCGGTCGCCGAGTGATACCGGTTTCGGGAAGCTACCTTCCGCGATGTATTTGTAGATGGTCGACCGGGCTAGGCCAGTCGAGTCGATGACTTCTTTCAGGCGGATGATCCTCATGAACGGGGCTCCTCGTATTCGTTCAGAGGATTGGCAGGGGCGATAAAAAATAACCGCCTAATCGGCTGTCGCTCGTGCTGGCGTGAGCAATCCCGCTTTTTCTCTAAGCTCCGCAGGGCAAAGGGCTTCCGCAGTAATCTTCGTCGGTCCAGCGTGCTCGCCGACTTCCCTCAGCAGCCAGCCACTGCCAGCGCCCCCATCAAGCAATATCCCCAAACAGGAATAACCTAGTCGCAGATCATTGGGTAGAAATCTGAAGTTCAGGCTTGACCAAGCAAGCCCATCAATCCGTGAAATGCGCACTTTGCACACCCGCGCAAACTGAATAGTCATCTCCCAAAGAAAATCTATGACTTCAGCCTCGTCGAGCAAACTCGCATCTTTAACGTCCCTCATTGGTTTGCGAAAAAATGCGCTGATTTCACCTCGGACACCAAGGAAAAAGTCTGATTTAGCTATATCTAGCTGCTCCCAGTGCCGCGCCAGAAGGTCTGTCACGCAACCGCTCAGAAAAAACTGGAGTTGCTCAATCGCGTGTTTGGGAGCACGCCTAAAAAGACGGAGAACCGAGGCCGGCGTGGAAAGCTCAGGTAATGAGTATTTATGCTTAGTAGCTGGATTACGCCAGCGTTCAAGATCAAACCAAACGTCCCCTATATAACGCACATCGTCAGCCCATTCGTCCGCACACTCATTCACAACGAAGCCGATCATGTCCGTCCCTGAGGTGATTTGCCGATGGTTCAGGTTAAGGACATAACTGCTTTTGAGTTTTTCAGCAAAAATGGGACTGGCGACTCCGGGCACGTGTCGTCGAATAAACCCCATTTCAACAAGCTTCTTAATCCGCTGCTTAAGGCTTATCTGCTCAAGACCGGTAAGTCGACATAGATCTAGATTACCGAGCGAATTTACTACGCCAAAACGGTCAGCATGAGCGAATAGCACTGCAAGAAGAAGGCGATTGGATCGACTTAGCAAAGAGGTGCGATTTGGCACCGCCGCTCCCGTTCGCACCTCCCTTATGGTACTAACTGGCACCGAATACATTTCCACATCAGGCCTAGCGGCATGAATGTAAGGCCCTTTGATTAGGTGTTCAACGACACCCAAGTGCGGCACAACATCGAGGGAGCGCGAAATTAAATGCGCAATCCCGAGCTTATTGACCACGTCGTCATGGATGCGAAACGATTTTTTCAGCCGACCGGCTCGTTGAGCCAACGCCGTCGTAGCGATGAGGATCGATTCTTTCACGAGCAAGTTGAGCGCATTGGAACACTCTCTCATAGGCACTCCAAGGCAACCAGCCAGCTCATCAATAGTGATCGGCCCTTTGTCAGTGAACTCATAACGCAGGTAAAACGACGCCAGCGTGAACCGAGCCTTGGAATCAATTCGCCCTAAATTCAGTGATAAAAGATTAATTAGCATATGCAATCCAAAAACAATCATAGCTAAATATACCCTATTTCTATCAGAGAAATCTGATGTCGTTATGCATAACGTTATCAATAACGAATATACTGGCCCTAGCGAATGCTTCAGCAGGAATAGATGAGAATGGGACGCAAACGAGTAGTTGGGCTGGATTGGCTTGATCCTGAAAATACGAATCAACGCCTTTGGGCCTTGAAGTATTTGCAAGCGAAGGGCTTAGAGAGAATTTTCCATAGCGGGGAGAGGATCCTTCCGAATGAGCTTCCGTCCCACAACGAAATGCTGGATGCAGGCATGTATATCGAGCAGTACGCTGGCGCGAGCAAACTATTTCGCGACATGAAGGATGCTTGGCGCCAGGAGAGAGACAGAAACAAGAAAAAGGATAGCGGCCGGCAAGTGTGCGTATTCACTCTGAGTACAGCCACCAAGAGCCATCTGCAAACCATGGCCAAAGAGCAAAAAAAGAGCCCAACCGTGCTGCTGGAGAGCATGATTACAAAGGCTTACACAGCCCACGTGCGCAGACAGCAAAGGCAACTGTCGAAACAAACTTTGCAAGGGAGTCGTCACCACACGATTCAAGACCTCCACGAGATGTTCGTCGGAGGCGCCATGCAGTCCGATAACTCAGCTATACCCAGTCATTCCTTAACTGAAGAATCTTTGTGTGAACCTCATCTGCTGGAGAAGAAATCAGGCGAGTACACTTCGGCAGCTTCAAATGAGCGCTCTAGATCGCAGGCTGCCCCAGAAACCGCTGAATCTCTGATTGAGCAGGAAGAGGCTATTACCCTCATTCCAGATTCACCCTGCAATAGTCAAATGCCGTTCGCGGCGGCAGAGGATGATCAACCTGAACAAGCAGCACCGGTAGACTTAAATTCAAACCCGACCGATGATTTCCCTCTCGCTCAAAACGCCCCCCCTTCACCCGTGGTGAAAATCAGTCCCCGAAAGAAAAAAGCGTTCAGGCTATCCAGCAGTCGTTGACCAAAAGCCTGGGGCAGGGAGCAAAGTGATTAACTGTCCGATCTGAAGTGACATACCACGTTTGGCATTCCAAATGGCATTCCAGATAAAAAATAAAACCGATCTTTTTCTTAATAAACAATAAGTTATATTTCCTGTTCAGATTACCCCGGCCCACCACTTCATCATCTAAAGACGTCCACGGACGTCTTTTTTTGTGCCTGGAATCCAGTAAATACGGGGGCTTCAGGGCTATTGCGGGCTTTCGAGGTTTTTAGAGTTCCAGGCAATTTGGTATTCCCAATGGTATTCCCGGCTGCACAGCACCAGTCTTGGGAAAGCCCCCCTGCACTTGTGAAGACGACGTTCTCCGAATTTATCTCCAGCAGAGGCGCAACCGGGATACAGCGCTAAACAAGATACAGACGCAATTCACTCTGATGCAGGAACTCTACGCAACATCAACATTGCAATGAAAACCGCACCGACTGTCCCCACCGAGATCATCAGCCCATGCTCGCTGACATAGGACACTGTGGCGCCCGTGGCAATGGGACCCAATACGCTACCCAAGGTGTAGAACATCGCAATCGCCGTCATGGCGGTGGACACTTGATGTTCGCCCACACGGTCTCCCGCCTCGATCACTGCCAGGGTGTTCATGCCGCCAATGGCGCCTCCCCAGAGGAACACGGTAATCGTCGCCAACCAAGGGAGCGGCTGGCTGAACGGAATAGCCAGGGTGCCCAGCAACAGTATCAAGCCGCAGACTAATTGACCGACCTTGTAGGAACTGCGGTCGGCCATCCAACCGATCGGCAGTTGCAGGACGGTGCCTCCAATGCCGAACACCGATATCAGCAGGGTGGCGGCGGTCAATAGATAACCGGTCGAGAGGCTGTAGCCGGCAAGGAACGATACGGATGAGGTTTCCGAAAAGCCTGCGATAAACGCGCCACACAGCGCCATGGGGATGACGCTGAATAACTTGCCATGGCGTTTTTCCGCCGGGGTTTGCGGTCGCGTATCGTAGTCCTTGAGGGTTAAGACCAGCGTGCCGGATAACAACACGATCACGGCACAGGCGTAGTAAGGCGCGGTACTCCCGACGCCGAATACCACCAACAGCAGCGGGCCAACAGCAATACCCAGGCCCATCAAGGTCTCATGTACGCCGATCGCCCGGCCGCGCTCGTCTTTCGAGGCGACCGCGAGGATCCACGTATCGCAGGCAATCCAGCGCAGGATCAAGCCAATACCGAGCACGAAATTCAGCGAAAAAATCAGTACCAAATGGGTAGTCAAGGTCATACCGATCAGCGCGGCAATCGTCAGCGCTGCGCTGAGGATATTCGTCCTGACGAGCCCCAAATGGGCCAGCAAGCGCGGAACCCATTTGTAGAGCAGCAGGATCGCCAACCACGAGGCACTGACAATCACCCCGATCTTTGCCGGCTCGACCCCTTGCTGATCCAGCGAAAGCGACAGCAGCGGAGTGACGGTACCTATCTGCACGACCTGTGACAGGGCCGAGAGCGTGTTTATCTTGGTGAGCGCAAACCAGCGTTGTTTGTCGGTCTACTCAATACCGGTATTTTCCATTCGTGACCGACCTTGGCTAGACAGCGCTAAAGTGTTCGAACAACCACGGGCAGAGCTCACCTTCGGGCTTGTGAAACAGCGCACAGATGGTGTCCAGAGGCGTCCAGAGGCGTCCAGTCGGCCTGGCTGCCTTAGAGACTTTCGAGGAAGGGTAGAGCAATTTCCAGCACCCGACGATGACCCATCTGTTCCGGCTCGACTATCCCGCGGTGAAGCATGTATTACGCACCGCCCCCCGAGCCCCTGCTGAGTCAAGCAAGCGAAACCGTCGCCTCACTCAACGCCATGACCACCGACCAGGCCTTCGAGCTCGAAGGTGCCAACCGTCACAAGCTACTGGCCACCTAACAATTGATCGTGCCAGGTGAACTGTTGGTCGAACGAGTGCTGGTACTCACCCAAGACGCGCGCGCATTCCACTAACAAGAAAGGCCGAGTCGCATTCAGCGTCTCGGCCTTTTGTTGTCATACATCCACCCTGCTATTTTCCAATCTTAATCATTATCAACTCCCAAACTAGCAAGTTAGCCAACTAACTACTTTCAAACACCCACCTGAATAGCTAATCATCCGCGTCGCTATTGCTTTAACGATAAACCCCTCGATTATTTTTATTTCACATATATTTTACATTCCCCTACATATGCTAATGTCATTACGACATCAACGCTGTTCCAACCAGAATCAAGGGGTGTGTATGGCAGGTGTAATGGCATCCGTTAACAGCCGTACACAACTGGTCGGTCAGAACAGGCTGGAATTATTGCTATTCCGCTTCAACGACCAACAGCTGTACGGAATCAACGTCTTTAAAGTTCGGGAAGTTATCCGCTGCCCCAAGTTATCTCTACTACCAAAGTCTAATAACAACATTTGTGGCGTTGCCAATATACGCGGCGCTTGCATTCCCATTCTAGACCTCGCGATGGCAACAGGGCTGCCCGGGATCACGGATAAAGAAAGCGCCTTTATTATACTTACGGAGTACAACAACCGTGTTCAGGACTTTCTGGTGTATGCGGTTGAACACATCGTCAATTTGAACTGGGAAGATATCCATCCGCCCCCCAAGGGCAGCGGCGACAACAATTACCTGACAGCCGTTACCCGTGCCGATGATCGTCTGGTCGAAATCATCGACGTGGAAAAGGTGCTGACGGAAATCTCGCCCTCCTCCGAGGAAATATCGGTCGGCGTGGTGGATGACGCCGTCACCCAACAGGCCAGGCATCTGCGTGTGCTGACCGTGGACGACTCGATGGTGGCGCGTAAACAGGTGACCCGCTGCCTGGAGACGGTAGGCGTCGAGGTGGTCGCCTTGAACGATGGGCGCCAGGCGCTGGATTACCTTCGGGCCATGCTCGAGGAGGGGCGCAACCCGCACGAGGAGTTCCTGATGATGATTTCGGACATCGAAATGCCGGAAATGGACGGTTATACCCTGACCGCCGAAATCCGCGGCGACCCGCGCATGGCCAAGTTGCATATCGTGCTGCACACCTCCCTGTCGGGCGGTTTCAACCAGGCCATGGTCAAGAAAGTCGGGGCCGATGACTTCCTGGCGAAGTTTCGCCCGGATGACCTGGCAGGCCGCGTAGTCGCGCGTATCAAGGCCGCGAGCCCGATCTGAAAAGCAAGACAACACTGCTCAAGCCAGGGAGGCTGATGAGACACGTATAAGAAGAACATCAACAGAGGGCATACCATGTTGAAGTGCAATGAACTCAATCTGCAGGCGCCTGACGGCGAGGCAAAGCCCTTCTGGCGGGACGGTGCACCCTCAGAGGGGCCGTGCGCCCTGGGCTGCGGCGCTCCGCCAGCCACCCAGGCCCCAACAGCTGCTCCGGTCATCGCCGTCGTCTCCACCTCCATGCAGGACGAGTTGGTCGCCGCACAGGAAATCTGTAGCCGCGCCAAGACCGCCGTTGTCGAAATGTTCGGCCATGCCCGCATGGGCCGGGCCCTGGAGCTTGAAGACGTCAGTGCACTGGTGGACGACATTTCGAGCTCGATCGCCCGCCATCCCAACGCCTTTATCAGCCTGGCACGCCTGAAAAGCATCGACGACTACACCTACATGCATTCGGTCGCCGTGTGTGCGTTGATGATTGCCCTGGGCAATCAATTGGGCCTGTCCTCCGCACTGATTCGTCGGGTCGGGATGGCCGGGTTGCTGCACGACATCGGCAAAATGGCCATACCAGGTGCCATCCTCAACAAGCCTGGCCGGTTGAGCAGTGACGAATTGCAGTTGGTGCGCACCCATCCACTGGAGGGGGAGAAAACCCTGCTGGCGGCCTCGCAGATGTGCGAAATGGTCGTGGATGTGTGCCTGCATCACCACGAAAAGTTCGACGGTACCGGCTACCCCCATCAATTGGCGGGTGACCAGATAAGCCTGGTGGCCCGGATGGCTGCGGTGTGCGATGTCTACGATGCAATCACCTCGGACCGTTCCTACAACCAGGGCTGGGACCCCGCCGTCGCCATCCAGCAAATGTCCACATGGGACGGACACTTTGATGACGAGGTATTTCGTGCGTTTTTAAAGTCCGTGGGTATTTACCCGATCGGTTCTATCGTTCAATTGAAAAGTGGCAGTATCGGCGTAGTCATAGAACAACATCCTGATTCTTTATTGACGCCAAAAATAAAAGTGTTTTTCCTGCCCGTTCTGAATATCCATGTAACGCCGAAAATAATAGACCTGAGTGATCCCGCACAACCCGACCGGATTGTCGCGAGGGTGCCGCACCAGCGTTACGGTTTTAAAAACACCGACCGTTTATGGCTCGATGAAGAGCCCCCCAAAGAGCATTAAGCAACACCCAGCGCTGTACCGCATGTATATGCCTAAGCAGCCAATGATAAAACACTATGCCTTGTGCAAAGAAAGTACCGGAATGTCGACATTCGATGATGTTGGCGACTATTAGCATGGGCAGGAAATATCATGAAATTCAACTCACTGCAGACTCGAATTTGCTTCACCGCCGGACTCTGCCTGTTTATCTCCTGTGCGAGCCTGGTGCTGTATGGCCTGTATTCCTCGAACGCCAACCAGGCCTATGTAGGTGCTGAAGTTTCAACCCTGATTGAAAGCGCCACTATCCGCGAAGTGCAAAACCTGGCTGAGTCGCGTGCCAATGCCATCCAGGCAAAACTGCAGAACGCCTTGGACTCGGCACGCACAATGGCCAATACCCTGGGAGCGAGTAAAAGTGCCCAGAGCCCGCTGAACCTGGGCCGCGAGCAGATCAATACGATGCTGCTCAGCGTGCTCAAGGACAACCCCGACTTCAACGGCACGTATTCATGCTGGGAGCCGGACGCGCTGGACGGCCAGGACCAAGCCTTTCGTATCAATGAGGGCGGTAACAACCCGCTGACGGGCCGCTTCACGCCTTACTGGACACGCAGTTCAGACGGCCATATCGCCGTGCAACCGCTGGTTGAGTACGATTCCGATGCCCGCCACCCCAACGGTGTGTTGAAGGGCGGCTGGTATTCCGGCCCGCGGGACACCCAGAAAGAAAGCGTGCTCGACCCGCTTCCCTACGTGGTGCAGGGCAAAAATGTATGGCTGACCACGCTGTCGGTACCGATCATCGCCAATGGCAAGTTCTACGGCGTGGTCGGTGCAGACTTCGACATTTCGTTTATCCAGAAACTCAGCGAGCAAATGTCCGCCGACCTGTATGGCGGCAAAGGCTCCGTGTCGATCCTGAGCAATCAAGGGTTGGTGGTGGCCGACAGTAAACGCCCGGAACTCATTGGCCAGTCATTGAAAGCGTTGTTGCCCGGCTCTTGGGAGAACGTGTTGAGCAATGTACAGAAGGGTCAGGGAGACAGCCGGTTCAACCCGGATTCCCAGGAAATCGAAGTGCAGATGCCGATCAACCTGGGCCGCACCGGCAAGCCCTGGGCGATCGTGATCCATCTGCCCAAGGCGGTGGTCATGAGCCAGGCCATTGCCCTGGAGCAGGAACTGCAGTCGCGCGGCGTCAAGAGTAGCATCTGGCAGGTCTCGGTCGGCGTGGGTATCTCCTTGCTGGCATTGCTGGCGCTGTGGTTGGCCACGGCGAAAATCGTCGGTCCGATTCGTGAAGCCGCGGCCCTGGCCGCCAACATCAGCCTGGGGGATTTCTCGCGCCGGCTGGTGCAAAAATCTGAAGATGAAGTGGGCCAGTTGTCCTTTGCCTTGAACGATATGTCGGAAAGCCTGCAACGCCAGGTGCGCGTGGCCGAGCGAATTTCCGAAGGGGACCTGGATCTGGAAGTGCGCCTGTCCTCGCCCAATGACACCCTGGGCAAGTCGTTGGAAAAAATGGTCGGCAACCTGAACACCTTGATTTCCCAGGTGCAGGCCAGCGCCACGCAAATCACCGGCAGTTCCGCGCAGGTCACCGAGTTGAGCCAGTCGCTGTCCGACGGCGCGTCCAACTCTGCCTCGTCCATCACTGAAATCAGTGCGGTGATGACCCAGATGGCAGCGCAAACCACCGACAACGCCGCCAATGCAAAGAAGGCCGACGAGCAATCCCAGGCTTCCCGCGCCGACGCCGGGGAAAGTGACAAGTTGATGAGTGAATTGATCGCCGCCATGGCGGAAATCGACAACTCGGGCAAAGACATCACGGCCATTATCACCACCATCGACAACATCGCCGCTCAGACCAATCTGCTGGCGCTGAACGCGGCCATCGAAGCGGCACGTGCCGGCGAACTGGGCCGTGGCTTTGCGGTGGTCGCCGATGAGGTCAGGAGCCTCGCCGCCCGCAGCGCCGAAGCCGCCCAGCAAACCGCCGCGCTGATTGCCGACTCCTCGACCAAGACCCAGCGCGGCATGATCATCGCAGGCCGCACAGCCGACTCGTTGAGAAATATCGTCAGCGGCACCAGCACGGTGTCCAGCCTGGTGTCGTTGATCTACCAAGCCTCCAGTGAACAGGCTTCCGGCCTGCAGCAGGCGAGCATCGGCCTGGAGCAGATCGACGAAGTCACCCAGCAGAATCAGGTCAATTCCCAGCAATGTGCGGTGGCGGCCAAGAACCTGTCGGAACGGGCCAGTTCCATGCAACAGGGCCTGAGCCGGTTCAAAGTCAAAGCCTCGTAATGTCACCGCGAAGCCAGGGGAACGTTACCTCTGGCCGAGCCCCTTAAATCCCTTCTTTGTTCATCAAATATTAAGAATCGCCTCCCTATACTCGCCGATTGCGGGCCGTTCCCCCGAGCGGTCCCCTGCCCCGGTAGCCACAACCCATGACGCGCCCCGCTCCCCTGCTGCTCCTGCTTGTTGCTCTGTTGTTCTTCTTTGCCCTGGGTAACCACGAACTGCAAGGCTCCACCGAGGCCCGCGTCGCGGGGATCGCCATGGCCATGCACCTGGACAATGACTGGGTCGTGCCGCAACTGTTTCGTGAACCCTTCCTGGAAAAACCGCCCCTGAGCCTGTGGCTGGACGCCGGAGCGATTCGCCTGTTCGGCGGCACGCCTGGGGCGGTCCGCCTGGCGTCGGCATTTGCCGGTCTGTTCAGCGTGATGCTGTTCTATGGAATGCTGCGCCGGTTCGGGCGCCCGAAAACATTGGCCTTCAGTGCGGCGCTGATCCTGGCGACCATGGCCAGCTACTGGAGCAATGTGCGCGGCGTGGGGGAAGACTCACTGCTCAGCCTCGGCGTGACCACCGCACTGCTGGCGTTCTACCAGGCAATGCGGCCTGAGTCCGAGCGCCAAGGCTCGACGACCTGGGCCTGGGCGCTGTTTACCACTGGCATGATGATCGCCACCTTGAGCAAAGGCGTACTGGGCCTGGCGATGCCGGGCATCGTGATCTTCGTGTACCTGGCCAGCACCAGCCTGATGGACAAGCGCCTGCGCCTCGCCGATTGGCTCAAGCCGGCGCTGTTCACCCTGTTGGCATTGGTGCCGCTGATGATCTGGTTGTGCTTCCTGTTCCAGCGCGGCGGGATGCAGGCCGTGGGCGAAGTGCTGTGGACCAACAGCGTCGGGCGCTTCAGCGGCTCGTTCGTGGAGGCCGGGCATTACGAACCGTTCTACTACTACATCGCCAAGCTGCCCGAGGCCTTCCTGCCGTGGAACATCCTGGTGTACCTGGGCCTGTGGCACTTCCGCAGAAGCCTGGTGCATAACCGCTACCGCCTGTTTTTCAGCGTATGGCTGGTGGCGCAATTCACCCTGCTGACGCTGGCCTCAAGCAAGCGCACGGTTTACTTGATGGCCCTGACACCGGCAGCCGCTGTACTGGCTGCTGAATATGTGCGGGTGCTGCTGGAATGGCTCAAGACCCACAAGCCGGGGTTGTATAAACACCACACCAGGCTGGTGGGCGGCGTGTTCACCCTGGCCGTCGCCTGCTACCTGATAGCCGCCTTCTGGTTCGCGCCCAAAGCCGACGTGCGCCAGTCGTTCGTGCCGTTGATCAGTCAGATCCAGGCACTGCAAGCCGAAGGCAAGGAGGTGGTGTTGTTTCAGCCCAATGAGCGGATCGCCGGCGCCAGCGTGTTCTACACCCAGGCCTACCTGCCGATCCTGCAGACCGAAGCCGAGCTTCAGCGCTTTTTGACCGCCAAGCCCGGCAACGTCGCGCTGCTGGACCATACCAACGACTTGACCGCCAAGGTCACGGTGATCAAGGAGATGGCCATCAACCGCCAGCCCTACTACTTCATCGAGCAGTAAGGCCGGCGCGGGGCATCAGTGTTTGGTGACCTTGTCCAGGTAACCCATAGCGAACGCCGAGATCACGAAGGTCATGTGAATGATCACGTACCACATCAGGTGTTGCGGATCGACGTTCTTGGCGTCCATGAAGATCCGCAGCAAGTGGATGGAGGAAATCGCCACGATGGAGGCCGCCACTTTCATCTTCAGCGACGAAGAGTCCATGGTGCCCA
>Ga0213824_1000311_pt1 | contig 40636 bp, 27 predicted proteins | sample MC6MC0906MG_FD_179892 | JGI IMG/M metagenome (GOLD analysis project Ga0213824, IMG submission 179892) | Enriched soil aggregate microbial communities from Iowa State University, Ames, United States - MC6-MC0906-MG | ecosystem: Environmental > Terrestrial > Soil > Unclassified | place: USA: Iowa...
GGCAGCAGTACATCAGGTGCGAAAGCTCAGGCTTCCGGGGAAACTCAGGCAGGTGCCAAGTCGACTGCTACCGGAGCTCCGATCAAAGTAGGAGTATCCAACATGGTAACAGGCCCTATGGCAGCAGGCGGACTTCGTATGAAGCAGGCAGTGACTATGGCATTTGAAGAAATCAATGCCAAAGGAGGCGTGCTGGGTGGAAGACCTTTGGAGATGGTTCTGGTTGATGACACAGGAACTCCTACAGGTGCGGTAAATGCAGTCAATAAGATCCTGGGCGAGAATGTTTCTGTGGCAATTGGTCCTCATACTTCTCCAATGGCATCTGCAACTCAGGAATTATATCGGAAGGCAGGCGTTCCTTTCATCAGCGCTGCCACATCACCAAAGCTTTTAGAAGCACAGAATCCATACTTTTTCCGTATATCCGTTTCCGATGGAGCTGTAGGACCAGCTATGGTAGAGTTTGCCAAGGACCAGTTTGGTGCTGCAAAGGTTGGAGCTCTCTATGATACAGATGATTACGGTGTAGCGGCTGACAATGCTACAAAAGTGTATTGCGAACAGAATGGCATTGAATATTACTCAGAAGGCTTTACATCAGGCGATAAGGACTTGACTTCACAGCTTTCCAAGATCAAAGGCTGGGGACCTGATGTTATCTTCGACTTTTCCCATGACGCAGAGGCTGCTTTGATTGTTCGTCAGCTGGACGAGCTTGGCATGGGAGATCTTCCTCATGTAGGACCTAACGCTCTGGCACAGTCTCAGACCTATGATTTATGCGATGCAAAACAGCTGGAAGGTACCTATGCATCTACGGATTTCTATGCTGACCAGACCAATGAGACCATGAAGAAATTCTTAGATGATTTTAAGGCACGCTGGGGAGCTGATGTGGAACGTTATGCAGCTATGTATTATACTGCTGCTTACTTAACCGCTGATGCCATTGAACGTGCTGGCTCCGATAAACCGGAAGATATTCGCAAGGCTCTTTCTGAAACAAAAGACTTTAATGCAGTATTCGGTAAACTTAATTGCTCTGAGCAGGGCGAGATGAACCGGAACCTTTATATTCTGGAGTTTGACGGAGAAAAGAATATGTCTGTGTCCAAGCAGGTATCCTTAGACTGATTATAAAAAGGGAATGAACGGTACCCGGCGGCTTAAAACAGCTGCCGGGTGCAAATAACGAGGAGGTACTACATATGCAGGTATTCGTACAGCTGCTCATTACCGGGATTGCCATGGGTTTTATCTATGCTCTGGTAGGTATTGAGTACACTCTTATCTGGAACGCAACAGGATTACTTAATTTCAGCCATGATAAGTTCATCTTATTTGGAGCTTATATGTTTGCCGGTACCTATGTGTTAGGTCTTGGGCTTCCGCCGATACTAGCAATTCTTTTTGCTGTCCTTACCATGTTTTTATTTGGAATTGTCAGCGCATTTGTGATTTTTAACCCGCTCAGCAAGCTTTCCACCAATTTATTCGCGGTTATCGGAACGGTTATCCTTGGCAGAATCATGATAGAGTCGGTTCGTCTGATCTGGGGTCCCCTTCCCTTTACACTGGATAATTTCTTGAGAGGATCCATTCACTTTGGTTCTGTGGTAGTCTCAAAAGCTCATTTGGTGATTATTGTGGTATGTTCCCTGATTACTGCAGGCCTACAGGTTTTCTTTAAAACAACCAAGACAGGAAAAGCCATGCGCTGTGTATCGGAAAATAAAACGGCGGCCTCCTTAATGGGAATCAATGTTCCCATGAACATCGCTTTTACCATTGGTTTATCAGCGATTGTCTGCGCCACCATCGGAATCCTGGTCATTCCTATCTTCAATGTGGAACTTCAAATGTCATCCATGATCGGTTTAAAAGGATTTGCATCCGGTGTCATCGGTGGTTTTGGCTACCTTCCCGGGGCGATAGTGGGCGGTATTCTTCTGGGAGTGGTTGAAATTTTTGGAAGTATGCTGATCCCATCTGTTTATAAAGACTGTCTGTCATTTGTACTGTTAATCATTTTCTTGTTGGTCAGACCGTCAGGAATTTTGGGAAATAAGAGATAAGCGAGGAGGAAGGCAATGAAAGTAAACAAAACATCGGCATTAATTGCAGTGGCAGCCATTGCTCTGGCAGCGATCCTACCTATGTTTATTTCAAATAATTATCATCTGAATCTGATGATCCAGGTGTTAATTAATATCATCATAGTAGTGGGTCTTAATTTCATAACCGGTCTTACCGGTCAGATGAATCTGGGAACTGCCGGTATTTTCTCTATGGGGGCATATACGTCTTCCCTGCTGGCCACAAGACTTGGGATCAATCCATGGATTTGCTTAATCGCTGCCGTGGGCATGGGATTTTTAATAGGAATGGGTCTTGGCTATCCTTCCTTAAGGGTATCCGGAGTATATCTGGCCCTTACTACCATTGGTTTTTCTGAAATCGTCCGTATTCTGATGACGAATTTGACAGGCTTAACAGGAGGAGCATTGGGTGTAACGGGAATTCCCCCATTTTCTATCCTGGGTCATAAGTTCCAGACAAATAAAGAAATTTACTATCTCTATCTGGTCATAGCGATCATTCTTATCTTTAATGCATACCGGATTGTTAATTCCAAATGGGGACGGGCTTTCCTGGCAGTTAAGGATAATCCGGATGCGGTGGAAGCAGGAGGAATCAACATTGCGTCCATTAAGATTTTGGCATTTACCCTTGCGGCCGTTTATGCAACCGTGGCAGGAAGCCTTTATGCCCATTACGTTGGATTCATCAATCCAAGTGCATATAACCTGGAGTATTCCATTAACTACGTAGTTATGCTGGTTATCGGAGGAATCGGTTCTGTGCCCGGTAATGTCCTGGGAGCGATTCTGGTGACTCTGGTGCCGGAATTATTAAGGTTCATGGAAAATTACTACTGGCTGGTATTTTCAATCATCACTCTGCTTTTTGTCATCTTCTTGCCAAACGGGATGGTTTCTCTGTTTAAAGGAAAGAAGAGGGAAGAAAAAGCAGGGAAAGGAGCACAGGCAAATGGCAGATAACAGAGAAGGAAAATCCATTTTAACCCTAAACCATGTAACAAAACGCTTCTCCGGGTTGGTTGCGGTAAATGATCTGTCTTTGGATATGAAGGAACGCACCATTCATGCTTTGATCGGGCCAAATGGAGCAGGTAAGTCGACTGCGATCAATATGATCACCGGCCTTCTGCCGTTAACAGAGGGCGAGATCTACCATGAGGATACGAAAATAAGTGGTATGAATGCCCATCAGATTGCCAGAACCAGCTGCAGCCGTACCTTCCAGAATTTAAAATTATATCGTTCCATGACAGTAAAAGAAAACTTAATGATGGGAAATATGACAGACCGGAAGCAGGGCTTTGTGCCTTTTCTGTTTGATATTAAGAACGCAAACAAAGAAGAGAAGCTGATGAATGAAAAGGCAGATCAGATCCTGGAGTTTATGGGATTAAAGGATCTGGCGGGAGAGTATCCGGCCAACATGCCTTACGGGAAACAGAAACTTACGGAGCTTGCCAGGTCTCTTATGTCAGATCCAAGACTTCTGTTTTTAGATGAACCGGCCGCAGGGCTCAATCCATCTGAGCGTGTGGAATTTGTAAATATTATGCTGAAGGTATTTGATTCCGGCATTGACATTTTCCTCATTGAGCACAATATGGATGTCATCATGAATATCAGCAATTATATTACCGTTATTAACTTCGGAGCTAAAATTGCTGAAGGCACACCGGAAGAAATACAGCAGGATCCGGTGGTAATAAAGGCGTATTTAGGCGACCGGTATAAACAGAATATGGCAAGGGGGGCTTCAAATGCTTAAGGTAAATGGCATTGACGTATATTATGGCAAAGTTCAGGCTCTGTTTGACGTATCCATTGAAGTGGGAGACCGGGAAATTGTATCCATCATCGGAGCAAACGGAGCAGGAAAGACTACTCTCATGAAGTCCATCATGGGAATCAATAAACCGAAAAACGGTACGATCGAATACAACGGCCAGGTTATAAGCGGTCTCCCTCCACATAAGGTGGTAAGTAAAAAAATTGTTTATATTCCCGAAGGACGTGAAATTTTCCCCAATATGACGGTTCAGGAAAATCTGGAAATGGGCGCCTATTCGGTAAAGCTATCAAAGTCGGAAATGGAGCGTCATCTGGAAGAACAGTATGAAATTTTCCCACGACTAAAGGAACGGGCAAAACAAAAAGCCGGCTCCATGTCAGGAGGGGAACAGCAGATGTTAGCCATAGCAAGAGGACTGATGTCCGATCCAGAGCTTTTGATGCTTGATGAGCCAAGTCTTGGCCTTGCACCAGTCATTGTTGATGATATGTTTGATGTAATTGTCCGCGTAAATAAGGTAAGAAATATTCCGATTGCTATCGTGGAGCAGAATGCATTTATGGCCATGTCCATATCTGACAGAACTTATGTATTGGAAGTGGGTAACCTTGTTACCCATGGAGAAAGCAAAACACTGATGGATTCTGATGAAATTAAAAAAGCTTATCTGGGAGGCTGACGGCCTCCCACTGTTGACATAATTTATGGAGGTAAAAGAAATTGCGCGCTATTTATTTAGAAGAACCGTGGAAGGTTGCATATATTGACAAGGAAAAACCAGAACCAAAGGAAGGACAGGCCCTTATAAAAGTACGGGCGGCAGGTATCTGCGGAAGTGATATAGGTGCTTACCGGGGAACCAATCCTCTGGTATCCTATCCAAGAATTATCGGCCATGAGGTTGTAGGAGAGGTGATTTCCATCCCGGAGGACAACGCAAAAGGAATCAAGGCAGGAGACCATGTGATCGTAGATCCCTATCTTTTTTGCGGAGAGTGCTACCCATGTTCCATTGGACGCACCAATTGCTGTACCGATTTAAAAGTACTTGGTGTTCATGTGGAGGGAGGAATGTCCGACTATATGGTACATCCGGCAGATATGCTGTGGAAGCTTCCCGAAGATATGCCATGGGATATTGCACCGATGGCAGAGCCTCTTACCATTGCCTTACATGGCATTCACAGAGGCGGTTTAAAGAAAGGGGAGCACGTGGCGATCATAGGGGCAGGCCCCATCGGCCTTCTGGCAGCTATGTCGGCTCTGGCTTATGGGGCAGAGCCTATTGTGATTGACGTTGTGGCTGAGCGCCTTTCATTTGCTAAAGAACTGGGAGTAAAATATACCATTAATTCGGCAGAAGAAAATCTGACAGAAAAGGTATTAGAATATACAAATGGACGTTTGGCAGAGCTTGTTATGGAATGTTCCGGCGCAAACCCGGCAGTCCGTTCTGCCCTGGACATTACTGCTAACGCAGGCCGGATTACGCTTACCGGCTGGCCGAAAAAAGATACTCCGCTTCCTACCGATATGATCACAAGAAAAGAAATTGATATCCGCGGAGCCCGTACCAGTGCCAATGAGTTTGAAGAAGCCATTGAGCTCATCCATACAGGCAAGGTAGATGTGAGAAAAATACTGACCAAAACCGTTACGATGGAAGAAACCCCGGCAGTGATCGCTGATATTGAACAAAATTCCGGTAACTATATGAAGGTAAACGTAATTCTGTAACGGATGGCAGGAGAAAAGTCATTCAGAAACAAATGATGATTGACAAATAAAGCATTAGAACGTATAATTGTCTGGATCGAAGATATAAGTATCTGATTTACAATTTCATATGCTTCATTAAGAGGGAGTAGTTTTAATGCATCGTCAACATCCTGACTGTCATAGGGCAGCCTGGTGGTGCATGCCAGACAATGGTTACCAGACTTTTAATGTATTTATTCTGAATATTTAAATTTTTCAGAATAAGTGCATTAAAAGTCTTTTTCTTTTTCTTTTTAGGGCAATAATAAATCAGAGAGATCTAACAGTACATGTTGATGCAGGCTGTCCATATGGGCAGCAGAATGGAGGAAAGTTTGAAAGACTGGTATCAGAAAACAGAAGAAGAAGTTTTAGAAGCGCTTCACACATCAAAGGAAGGCTTAAGTGCAACGGAAGCAGCCGGACTTCTTGCCAGCAAGGGAGAAAATATTCTGGAGGAGGGTAAGAAAAAAAGCACCCTTCAAGTATTTGCCGAGCAGTTCCGTGATCTGCTGGTGGTCATTCTGATTGCAGCGGCCATCATTTCCATGCTTTCAGGAAATGTAGAAAGTACCATCGTAATCGTAGCGGTCATTGTGTTAAATGCGGTGTTAGGAACCGTGCAGCATGAAAAAGCTCAAAAGTCCCTGGCAAGCTTAAAATCCCTATCGTCACCAACTGCCAAGGTGATCCGGGATGGACAAAAGATTGAGGTCGCTTCCAAAGGCGTGGTTCCAGGTGATATCCTGCTGCTGGAAGCTGGAGATATGGTAGTGGCTGACGGGCGGATCCTTAATAATTATTCCCTGCAGGTAAACGAGAGCTCCTTAACCGGCGAATCTACCAATGTAGATAAGGAGGAAGGGACTCTTGATACAGAAGCACCATTGGCAGACCGGACCAACATGGTTTATTCCGGAAGCCTGGTTACTTACGGCAGAGCGGTTGTAGCTATCACCGGAACCGGAATGGATACGGAGATTGGAAAAATCGCCAGCCTGATGAATGCCACAAAGGAGAAAAAAACGCCTTTGCAGGTCAGTCTGGATCAGTTTTCCAGCCGGCTTGCCATGGTCATCATGGTAATCTGCGCCCTGGTATTCCTGTTAAGTATCTACCGTAAGATGCCCCTTTTAGACTCCCTGATGTTTGCCGTTGCTCTTGCAGTTGCTGCGATTCCGGAAGCCTTAAGCTCCATCGTAACGATTGTACAGGCAATGGGAACACAGCGAATGGCAAGGGAAAATGCCATCATCAAGGAATTAAAGGCGGTGGAAAGCCTTGGCTGCGTTTCCGTTATTTGTTCTGATAAGACAGGAACCCTGACCCAAAATAAGATGACGGTACAGGAAATCTATGTGGACGGCAAAGTCTGTCAACCAAACGAGTTAGACCTTCGTAACCAGCTCCATCGGTATCTTCTTTATGATGCAGTGCTGACGAATGATTCTTCTATAGTAGAAGGAAAGGGGATCGGAGATCCTACGGAGTATGCCCTTCTTGAAATGGCAGGTAAAGTCAGCTTAAGCCATGATCTCATCAGGGAAATGATGCGCCGTCTGGAAGAGCTTCCATTTGATTCCGACCGAAAGCTGATGAGTACCAAATACCATCTCCATGGTGTTCCTACCATACTGACCAAGGGTGCGGTGGATGTATTGCTCTACCGGACCACTCAAATCCGTACCTCTGAGGGAGTCAGGGAACTGACAGAAAAGGACCGGGAAAATATTCTGGAACAGAATATGAGATTCTCCGAGAATGGACTTCGGGTGCTTGCATTTGCCTATAAAGAGGTGGAAGAAGACCATGTGCTTTCCTTAAATTCAGAAAACGATTTCATTTTTATCGGACTAATTTCCATGGTTGATCCGCCGAGAGAAGAGTCTAAGGAAGCGGTGGCCGATGCCAAGAGGGCAGGAATACGGCCGGTAATGATCACCGGAGATCATAAGATCACGGCAACCGCCATAGCAAAGCAGATTGGTATTTTCGAAAAGGGAGATATGGCTGTTACCGGTGCGGAACTAGACGCTATGACTGATGACGAACTAGACAAAAATATTAGTAAGACTTCCGTATATGCCAGAGTGTCACCGGAAAATAAGATTCGGATTGTAGACGCATGGCAGCGGCGGGGAAATGTTGTTTCCATGACGGGAGACGGAGTCAATGATGCGCCTGCCTTAAAAAAGGCCGATATCGGAGTGGCTATGGGAATCACCGGTACGGAGGTTTCCAAGGATGCTGCGTCTATGATTTTGGCAGATGATAATTTTGCAACCATTATAAAGGCAGTTGCCAACGGCCGTAATGTATACCGGAATATAAAAAACGCCATTCAGTTCTTGCTATCCGGGAACATGGCGGGAATCCTTTCCGTCGTATTTACATCGATCATGGCTCTTCCCGTCCCCTTTGCTCCGGTTCATCTGCTGTTCATTAACCTGCTTACAGACTCCCTTCCGGCAATCGCCATTGGTATGGAGCCTGCAGAGCATGGCCTGCTTGACAGGAAGCCAAGAGATCCAAAAGAGGGAATCCTGTCCAAGGATTTTATGCTTAAGATCCTGGTGCAGGGCGCGCTGATTGCCATATGTACTATGACGGCCTTCCATATCGGCTTAAAGCATGGCAGTGCATCCACTGCCAGCACCATGGCTTTTTGTACCCTGACCCTTTCCCGGTTGTTCCATGGATTTAACTGCAGAAGCCGCCACTCTATTTTCCGGCTGGGCTTTGCAAGCAACTGGTACAGCCTTGGAGCATTTCTAGCAGGAGTTATTCTGTTAAGCCTTGTTATGTTTGTGCCTTTCCTTGAAAAACTGTTTTCCGTTACCCCTCTCTCAGGAATCCAGGTTGGCATCGTATATGGCCTTGCAGTCATCCCTACGATTATCATACAGTTAGCAAAGGTCATAAAAGAAAATAGGAAATAATTTCATTGAAAAAAAGAGGTTCAACCGTAAAAAAAGTGTTGAACCTCTTTTTTAAAAATGTTAAAATATTTCAGTACTTAAAAATTAAATATAGGAGAAGGGGACGACACATGACAGGACAACTTTCACTAAAAGTGAGAAATTGCGGACCGCTGTCCCGGCGGACGAAATTCCAAATTCTTGCCCTGGTGCCGATTTATTTTATTGTTGCAGGTCTCTTACTGCAGCCGTTCGATGAAATCTGGAGGGGTATCATTACGATTGTCAGGGAGCCAGATTTCCTGATTACGGATTATTTTGCCATTGGCGGCGTAGGAGCTGCTTTTGTTAATGCGGGGGTATTAACGTTATTAAGTATTGCAATTGTATATTTTCTTGGTATGGAGATGAGCGGCCATACTATAACCTCATGCTTTCTTATGTTTGGTTTTTCTTTGTTTGGGAAAAATATCATGAACATATGGGCTATTATGATGGGTATCTGCCTGTATTCTTATTATCACAAAACTTCCATTACACGTTATATTTATGTTGGCTTTTACGGGACCTCTTTGTCCCCGATCATCACTCAGATCATGCAGATCGGTAATTTACATTTGGCGTCCAGGCTGATTTTGAGTATTTTTGTTGGATTGGGCATTGGATTTGTACTTCCGCCCTTGTCCACTCATACACATTACGCCCATAAGGGATATTCACTCTATAATGTGGGTTTTTCCGCCGGCATCATTGCCACGGTGATTGTATCACTGATGAAATCCTTTGGAATTTCCATAGAGTCAAGACTGATCTGGTTTGAGGGCGACAATGAGCTGTTTGCAAGGTTGCTTCTGTTTTTGTTTTTTGGTATGATTATATTTGCATTTCTGGTGTCAGAGAATGTTGGAAAGCGTTATCTGGAAATACTAAAAACCTATGGTCTCAGCGGAACCGATTATGTAAAGAGTGAGGGATTTGCACCGACACTCCTTAATATGGGAATTAACGGAATTGTGGCAACCTTGATCCTTGTTATGTCAGGGGGAGCGTTAAACGGACCTACCATTGGAGGGATATTTACCATTGTGGGCTTCAGTGCAACGGGAAAGCATTTACGAAACATTCTTCCCATCATGATAGGAGTGATACTTGGAGGAGCGATCCAGAACTGGAGCATAACGGATCCCAGCGCTCTTCTTGCACTTTTATTGTCTACAACCCTTGCACCGATTGCCGGTGAGTTTGGCGTTTTAGCTGGTATTATGGCTGGATTTTTACACTCTGCCGCTGCCCTTAACGTAGGCATTGTTTACGGCGGAATGAACCTTTATAACAATGGCTTTGCAGGAGGCCTCATAGCCACCTTCCTGGTACCGGTGTATCAATCTGTCCGGGATAGAAGCGCACGGGCAAAGGTCCATGATTCCTTATAGCTTTATGAGAAACGGAAGCCAGGATAAAATAAATTCAAGAACAGGAAAATTTTAAAATGTTGTATCAGATAAAGGATGGGACAGTCATTGCCGGAGGCAGTCTGATCCTGTCGCATATTGACTTTGAAATACACGGCAAGGAAAAAATAGCGGTGGTAGGGAACAATGGAGCCGGGAAAACCACGCTGTTAAGACTGATAGCCGGAGAAGTGGATTTAGACCGGGATGATAAACGGGAAGGCCCTGGAATTACAAGTTCCAGAAAGCTGACAATAGGATACTTAAAGCAACAGGCATTTGATGATAAGGGCAGGACGGTGGAGGAAGAACTGCTGTCCTCCTGTCCGGCTGCAGATCCCTTTGCCATGGAGCGGTTTGAGTATGAACGGGAATACGATACGCTGTTTACCGGGTTTGGATTTACAAAGGAAGATAAGAAGAAAAGGATCTCCCAGTTTTCCGGCGGGGAGCAGACAAAGATTGCCCTTATTCGTTACTTGCTGTTAAAACCGGATATCCTGCTTCTTGACGAACCTACCAATCATCTGGATATTCAGGCTACGGAATGGCTGGAACAGTATATGAAGCAGTATGAAAAATCAGTGGTAATGGTATCCCATGACCGCTTTTTTCTGGACCAAACGGCATCTGTGGTATATGAACTGTCTGAAAAGAGGCTTACCCGGTACCCAGGTAACTACACTCATTACCGGGAAGAAAAGAGGAAGGCGGTCAAGATACAGACCAAGGCTTATGAACGGCAGCAGGAAGAGATCAAGCGCCTAAACGATCTGGTCGAGCGGTTTAAGAATAAGCCCCGAAAGGCCTCATTTGCCAGGGCAAAAAGAAAGGCAGTGGAACGGATGGGCCAGGCAGTGAAACCGGTGGAAGATGATATCCACATGTTCACAGGGCCTTTGGAGCCTGCTTTTTTAGGCAGCAAATGGGTCTTTGAAGCGGAGCACTTGAAAATCGGTTATGACCGTCCGCTCATAGAGATGACCATGAGGATCAGACGGGGACAAAAGATAGGAATCCTTGGCCCAAACGGGGCCGGAAAAAGCACCTTTTTAAAAACGGTGGCAGGACTTATTCCTCCGGTTTCCGGAGAGTATTCTCTGGGAAATCAGATTACCATCGGTTATTTTGACCAACATTCTTCAGAGATAGACTCCGATAAATCCGTTGCCCAGCATTTCCATGATTTGTTCCCTTCCCTGACGGAAAAAGAGGTCAGGAGTATTTTGGGGGCATACTTATTTGGTGGAAAAGAGGCCGGAAAACGGGTTGGTCTTTTATCCGGAGGAGAAAAGGCAAGGCTTGTACTGGCAGAGCTTTTGCAGAGCAGACCGAATTTTCTGATCCTGGATGAACCGACCAACCACATGGACATCAGGGCAAAGGAAACCCTGGAATCTGCATTCCGGGCTTATACAGGCACCATTTTGTTTGTATCACACGACCGCTATTTTCTAAGCCGGGTGGCAGAATCGGTTCTCATCTTTGAGAATCAGTCCGCTTTTTACTATCCTTTCGGGTATGAGCATTATCTGGAGCGGAGCAGAAGAGCAGAGAAGGGCGAAGGTCTTGCTGCGCAGATCAGGGCGGAGGAGCAGGCTCTGATCGCCGGAATGCGCGCAGTCCCCAAGGCAGAAAAGCACAGGTTAAGAGAAATCCCGGTGGAAGAAGCCTACCTGGATTGGAAGCTCGGTCTGGTTTTGGAACGGCTTTTACCGGCAAGAGACAGGGTGATGGAATTGACGGATGTCATGGAGGAGATGAAGGAAAGGTGGCTGGGATCGGAAGACTTCTGGAAGGGAGAAATCTGGGAGGAGTCCGGCCGCTATGAGGAATTAAAGGAAGAGCAGCAAAAGGCATGGGAGGAATGGCATGAGCTGTGCCTGGAGTGGTTTGATACGGCTTATGAAGAAGGGATGTAACAGACTGTTAAAAATAAATTTATATTGAAAGTCAGCATAAAAATGAGCTTTGAAATTGGTTATTATACCAATCAAAGCTCATTTTTTAATACTATTTTGTCAGGCTATTATGTGGCAGCCCTATGTAAATTTAAGAATATTTCCCTTAATTAATACTTGCCGGAGTAATCATAGTATGCTGAAGTGCTAGTATAATATTCCGGTTCGGCACTTTCAAAGGAAGGAACGTAATCCTTATGATGATCCGTTTGCTCTCCGTTTAATTTGAATTTTCCGACTTCCTGCTGCAGTGTCTCGGACTGAGCGGCTAACTCTTCACTGGAAGCGGAGCTTTCTTCTGCGGTTGCTGCATTTGTCTGGATCACTGCAGAAACCTGTGACAGGCCCTGGTTGATCTGGTCAATTGCCACCACCTGCTGGGAAGAAGCGGATTCGATCTCCCGAATCGCCTGTTCCAAAAATCTAGATTTTTCTTCCACTTCCTGAAGGATTTTAGCGGCATCAACGGACATCTGTCTGCCTTCGGTAACGGCTTCTACGGAATGAACGATGAGGTTTGCCGTTTCCTTTGCCGCTTCCGCAGATTTGGTCGCAAGGTTCCGAACCTCATCCGCTACCACTGCGAACCCCTTTCCGGCGCTGCCGGCACGGGCGGCCTCAATGGCGGCATTTAGTGCAAGAATATTTGTCTGGAAGGCGATGTCCTCAATCACTTTTGTGATGCTGGAAATTTCTTCCGAAGTTGCGTTGATCTTATTCATAGATGCATTCAGGCTTTGCATGCGTATATTGCTTTCGTTGACTCCGGCTGCGTTCTGTTCTACGTACTCAGATGCCAAACGGACATTATCCGCATTCTGGCTGGCCTGTTTTGCTACTGTGGCAATGGCAGCGTTTAGCTCTTCCACGGTTGCGGCTTGTTCCGTAGAACCGGAAGCAAGGGCCTGTGCTGCGGAGGATACCTGTCCTGCGCCGGAATTGACCTGATCGGCTGCTGTGTTTATAAGAAGCAGAGTCCGGTTGAGATCCTTCTCGATCTTTCGAAGGGCAAGGCCCAGTACGTCATCCTCAGAACGAAGGGGAACTTCCTGTGTGAAATCTCCGTTGCTGATTTTTTCGGCAATGAGCACCTGATCCCGGATGCCAGCCAGCATAGTGGTAAAAGAGGCGGCAAGCTGACCGGTCTCATCTTTGGAGTCAACATCCTTTAAGTCAACATCCACATGCCCAAGAGCGATTTTATCGGCAGCCTTTACAATCTGCCCGATCGGCAGGCTGATCATGCGGGAAATTCTTAAACCCAGGAATATGGCAATAGCTGCTCCTGCTAAAAGGATGATGCTAAGAACACCCGTCAGGAGGATTGCGGTAGAATCGTTGGTTTTACTGGTCTCGTTAGCTACCCTCATCCGGACATCCACCAGCTTGTCAAAGTTATCAAACATCTTTTGGATGTTGTCCTTTTCATTATCGAAAGCGTGTAATGCCGTGTCCTTAGACCCCTGTTTGGCTGCGTTTAAGCATTTTTGGATGGAGGGATCAAAGGAATCCGTAAATAATTGAGTTGCCTCGTCTATTAAAGCGAGAGCTTCATCATTCTTGATACTTGTCCGGTACTCGGCGGAACTACTAAGAAAATTGTTCTTTGCTTCCGCATAGCTTTTCTCCAGAGCTTCCAGTTCCATGGTATCACCAGCATGGCTGGCCATTGCGTTGGCATCTACACGAAGCTGATACAGATTTTTGGTGGCAATGATTAAGTCCTTCATGGGAACCGTCTGCTCTTTGTACAAAAAGGTGTCCATTTTGTTGATTTGGGACATGCCCAAAACCCCGGTGATGCCGATCACAAGCATAATAAATACCATGCTGAGAAAGGCTGTAAGTAATTTTTTGGTGATGCTGTAGTCTTTGAATTTCTTCATACTGATACCTCCTAGTTTTTCATCTGTTCTTCATCTGTTTTTTTATGTATAATCGTTTCCATTTGGTTTGTCATGTTCCTCAAAACACGAACTGATGTATACATACAACGTCTGAAGCCCCGTTTTCGGTATACAATATGAATCAATATTTTGCGAACATCTCCGGGCGGCAGTTTTACCAGAATTCTGCCATCCATTTTTAGACAAATATCGACAAGATTCATTATATAATACAAGATTATTGTTTGTCAATCTAAAGAAAAAGAGTGTTAATGATTGAATATAAAATTATTTTAATAAAAAATAAAAGGTATTTTACATAAATTTTTTGAACATTTGCTTCAAAAACTTCGACAGGAGTCAAAAGTGATTTGAAATATGAATGTATTGTGCAATATACACATGACAAATGTCATATAACTAATTACATTAGTAATAAATGCATAAAAAATATTGACTTTTCCATTGGAGTTGTTATGATGATTACAGAGAAAGGGGGTAAAACATGAAATATCAGAAAGGGAATAAAAAGGTTATAGTGGCCGGACACATTTCCCTGGACATTACGCCGGTTTTTCATAACAGCGGTGAGCAGAAGTTTTCGGCGCTTTTGCGTCCGGGAAAGCTTTTGCGTGTGGGAAAGGCACAGATATCCACAGGCGGGGCTGTGTCCAATACGGGTCTGGGTCTTCATACCCTGGGAGCTGATGTTCTTTTGATGGCAAAGGTCGGTAATGATGACTTCGGCCTGATATTAAAGGAAAAGATCAGACAAAGCGGATGTGAAAGCAGTATTCCGGCAGTGGAGGGGGAATCCACATCTTACACGGTGGTGATAGCTCCAAAGGGCTTTGATCGGTTTTTTATCCATGATCCCGGGTGCAATGATACGTTTTGTTGCGGGGATGTGGATTTTGAACAGGTTTCGGGAGCTTCTCACTTTCATTTTGGATATCCCACGCTGATGCGCAGATTTTACGAGAACAACGGGGAAGAGCTGGTCTGCCTTTTCCGAAAGATCAAGGAGCTTTCCCTTACCACATCCCTGGATTTAACGTCAGTTGACCCTGATTCCGAGGCGGCCGGCTGTGACTGGGAGAGGATCCTGGCATCTGTGCTTCCTTATGTGGATTTCTTTGTTCCAAGCATTGAAGAACTGGGATACATGCTTGACAGAGAGTTGTATGACAAATGGCAGGAACGAGCAGGAGGAGATGACGTTACATCCATACTTTCTTTAAGTGAGGATGTAGAAGCCCTTGCGGACCGGGCTTTGAGTTTGGGAGCAAAAGCTGTATTGTTAAAATGCGGGGCAACCGGCATGTATTTAAAGACCGCACCGGAGCATTTTTTGGAAGGTTGGGGTGGAATTGCCTGCTTCCAGAACAGTTTTGTCCCTGACCGGGTCCTATCAGCTACCGGAGCAGGGGATACGAGCATTGCAGCATTTATAAAGGCTATGCTGGATGGATTAAGGCCGGAGGAATGTCTGGAGCTTGCAGCGGCAACAGGAGCTTCCTGCGTAACGGCATATGATGCTGTCAGCGGACTTCTGCCCTTTGAGGTCCTTAGGGAAAAGATACAAAGCGGGTGGGAACAACAGAACATCATCCGCCCATAATAAAATGATGAAATCAGGAGGAAAAAGATATGCTGATCACGATGAAGGCAATTTTAGAGCTTGCGGAAGCAAAAAACATAGCAATAGGGGCATTTAACATTACTTCCCTGGAGGGGATCCAGGCAGTACTTCAGGCCTCGGAAGAATTAAACCAGCCGGTAATTCTGCAATTTGCCCCGGTACATGAGGCCATCATTCCCATGACGGTTATAGGGCCTATTATGCTCTTGATGGCAGAAAGGGCTTCGGTGCCGGTAGCAGTGCATTTGGATCATGGCGACGATTTAAGCGTACTGAAGAAAGCCCTGGATATGGGATTTACTTCGGTTATGTATGACGGATCTTCCTTATCTTTTGAGGAGAATGCAGCCAACACAAGGATCGCAGTCGAGATGGCAGGGATATATGGTGCATCTGTGGAAGCGGAAATCGGTGCCATGGGACGGCAGGAATTCTCCAGCATAGGTGAGGGAGAAGAGGGAGAGGCAACGGAAGGCTGCTATACGGACCCAGAGCAGGCAGAGAGATTTGTAAAAACTACGGGAGTCGATGCCCTGGCATGCTCCTTTGGAACGGTACATGGGCTTTATCTTACAGAACCCAAGCTGGATTTTGACCGGATCAGCCAGATAAAAAGCAGGATCGGACTTCCCATTGTCATGCATGGAGGCTCCGGTGTCAGCGACCAGGACTTCCGTAAGTGCATCAATAACGGTGTCCGTAAGATCAATTACTATACATACTTAGCGAAAGCAGGCGGAATGCACGTAAAGGAAAAGGCAATGGAGTCGGAAGGATATGTATATTATCATGATGTGACCTTATGGGGCATTGATGCCATGAAAAAGGATGTGCTTCATACCATAAAAGTATTTTCCAATTTGAAATAAGAGGAGGTTTCCAATGAAACGTTCAGAAATTAACAAAGCATTAAGGGATATGGAAGAGATGGCAAAGGCATGCAGCTTTGTCCTTCCCCCATTTTGCCATTTTACACCGGAGGAGTGGAAGGAAACAGGCCATGAGTATGATGAGATCCGTGACAACATGCTGGGTTGGGATATTACAGACTTTGGAATGGGTGACTTTGATAAGGCTGGATTTTCTCTGATCACACTGCGAAACGGCAACGTAAACATGAAAAAGTACACGAAAACGTATGCGGAAAAGCTGCTTTATTTAAAAGAAGGCCAATCCGCAGCCATGCATTTTCATTGGACGAAAATGGAGGACATTATCAACCGGGGCGGAGGAAATGTGCTCATCCGTGTCTATGATTCTACTGCAGATGGAGAATTTGCGGATACAGATGTGACTGTTCACAGTGACGGGCGGGAATACAAGGTGGCTGCAGGGACCCAGGTAAAGCTGTGCCCGGGAGAAAGCATTACGATCTATCCAGGACTGTACCATGATTTTGAACTGGAACCGGGAACCGGTCCCGTTCTTTTGGGAGAGGTATCCATGTGCAACGATGACAATGGGGATAACCGGTTTTACTTACCTGCCGGGCGTTTCCCGGAGATTGAAGAGGATGAACCTCCCTACCGTCTTCTTTGCAACGAATATCCGGCAGCAAAATAAAGCTGGAAAAAGCCTGATTCTCAAGAGAGCTGCATAGAGATGTTACATTTGTCACATAAAACTCATTACATTGTGCACATGTTTTAAAAATAAACTCATGCTATGATTAAAATGTAGCAAATACAACAAACATATCGTGTACAAGGAGGAAGTAACATGAAAAAAAGCACAAAAAAAATAACGGCAATGTTGATTTGTGCAGCTTTAGCAGGAATCTCTCTGGCAGGGTGCAGCAATGGGGAGCCGGAGACGAAAGCACCTGAGACAACGGCAGCTGCCACTACGGCAGCAGAGACAAAAGCAGCTGCGGAGACAAAGGCAGCCGTGAAATCTGAATCTGGCGTCAATATGGCTGATGCCAACGTGAAGAAAAAAGATCCAAGCAAACACTACAAATTCGGATATACCTGTATGGATGGCACAAACCCATTCTTCGTTACCATTGAAAAGACCATGCGGGAAATGGTTGAGGCCCAGGGTGATGAGCTTATTTCTGTGGACCCGGCTAATGATGTAACCCTTCAAATCACTCAGGTAGAAGATTTGATTTCCCAGAGTATTGATGCCATGTTCATGAACCCGGCTGAGGCGGAAGGCATTCTGCCGGCCCTGGATCAGTTAAAGGCGGCAAATGTTCCCATCGTAGGCTTTGATACGGAAGTGGCTGATTTGTCTTATCTGGTTTCCTACACAGGATCCGATAACTATAATGCCGGTTTCGTATGCGGCGAGGACTTGGTTAAGAAATGTCCGGAGGGCGGAGATATCATCGTACTGGATTCCCCTACCATGAATTCCGTAACCGACAGAACCAACGGCTTCCTGGATGCGATTAAAGGACATAACTTTAACATCGTAGCCCAGCAGGATGCAAAGGGCAACTTACAAGTTGCTATGGGCATAGCAGAAGACCTTCTCCAGGCACACGGCGATGTAATTGCCATTTTCGGCGGCAACGATCCGACAGCACTTGGTGCCCTGGCAGCAGCCAATGCAGCAGGCATCAAGGACTGCAAGATCTACGGCGTAGACGGTTCTCCTGATATCAAGGCAGAGATGGCTTCCGGTGATTCCCTCATTGAAGGAAGCGGCGCACAGTCCCCGGTTAAGATCGCACAGTCTGCAGTGAATATTATGTACTCTTATTTAAATGGCGATAAAGTAGATGACCGTTATCCGGTAGAAACCTTCCTGATTACATCTGACAATGTAAAGGATTTCGGAACAGACGGCTGGCAGTAAAAGAAATATAGAAAGTGCTGTGGGAGGGTGTCTCAAAACAGGAGAAACATTGGGTTTGGGACGCCCTTCGGGCGCTTTTTAACGTAAATCCCGGAAGACAAAGCAAAAGTTAGAACAGGCAGGTGAGTTTATGAGCGAAAAGATTCTGCTTCAGATGAAAAATATCCATAAATCCTTCCCAGGGGTAAAGGCGCTTTTGGGTGTGGATTTAGAACTCCGTACCGGTGAGGTCCATGCGCTTCTTGGAGAAAACGGAGCCGGCAAGTCAACGTTAATAAAGGTTTTGGGCGGCATTTATATAGCGGAAGAGGGGGATATTTTCATTGATGGCCAGAAGGTGATCATTGACGGGGTAAATACCTCCCATGCAAACGGTATCTCTATCATCCATCAGGAGCTGGTGCTGGTACCTCATATGACCGTGGCGGAAAATATCTTTCTGGGACGGGAGCCGGGAAAGGGCGGCTGGATCAACCATGAAGCAATGGAAAAAGAAGCCCAGCAATTACTTGATGACTATCATATGAACATTGATGCAGAAGCGCTCGTTAAGAATTTAACCATCGCCCAGCAACAGATGGTGGAGATCGTAAAAGCAATCTCCTATAATTCCAGGATCTTAGTTATGGATGAGCCAACCTCTTCCATTTCGGATAAAGAAGTGGAGTTCTTATTTAAAACCATGCGGGCATTGACAAAGAAAGGCGTAGGCATCATATACATTTCCCACAAAATGGATGAACTGGAGCAGATCTGTGACAGGGTGACCGTGTTGCGGGATGGTGCCTTTGTAGGAACGGAAGTTGTTAAGGATACGACAAGAGATAAGCTGATTGCCATGATGGTCGGCCGGGAGCTGACCAAGTACTATACCCGTGATTATTTAGAACCAGGCGAAGTGGTATTAAAATGTGAAAATATTGCAGATGGAAAAATGGTAAAGGGAGCAAGCTTTGAGCTGCGCAAAGGAGAAATTATAGGATTTGCCGGGCTTGTGGGAGCTGGACGCAGCGAAGCCATAAAATGCATCTTTGGCCTTACTCCCGGTTCTACCGGAAATATTTACGTGGAGGGCAGGGAGGTGAAAATCAAATCTCCCGTTGATGCCATGAAATACGGAATCGCCCTGGTGCCGGAGGACAGGAAGCAGGAGGGACTTTTCAAAGTGCAGACCGTCCGCTTTAACTCTACCATTGAAGTGCTTAAATCTTTTATAAAAGGAATCTGGGTGGATTCGAAAAAGGAAGAAATGATCACTCAGGAATATATCGATATGATGGACACTAGGACTCCATCTCAGGAGCAGTTAATGGGTAACTTGTCCGGAGGAAACCAACAAAAGGTCATGATCGGCAGATGGCTTGCCACTTCCCCGAAGATCCTGATTCTTGACGAGCCTACCAGAGGGGTGGACGTAGGGGCAAAATCAGAGATTTATGGTATCATGAACGAGCTGGTAAAGGATGGCATGTCGATCATCATGATTTCCTCCGAACTGCCGGAGATCTTAAACATGAGCGACCGGGTTTATGTCATGTGCGACGGCAGAATCACAGGCTGTTTCAGCCATGAGGAATGTGTCACCCAGGAAGAGATCATGAAGCTGGCGGCAAAGTAGGAAAGAGGGGAAAATCAAATGACAACAAGACTTCAAAAAAATATAAAACAATATTTGAAAGACAATATCGGTATTATCGGGGCATTGCTGATCCTGTGTATTTTCTTATCCATATTTCCAAAAACCAGCGGCGCCTTTCTGACACATAAGAATATGTTCAATGTGTTAAGGCAGATTTCTTCAAACTTATTCCTGGCATGCGGCATGACCATGGTCATTATATTGGGAGGCATCGACCTTTCCGTTGGTTCGATCATCGCTTTGTCCGGCTGTGTGGCCGCTGGTTGTGTGGCCCGTTATAACCTTCCTATTTTTGCAGCCATCATCATTGGCATCCTCATCGGCATGGCGGTAGGCATGATGAATGGGGTGGTTATTTCAAAGACTACCATCCCGCCGTTTATCGTGACCCTTGCGACTATGAACGTGGCGAAGGGTCTGGCATATGTCTATACCGGCGGTTCACCGGTGCGGGTGGTCACAAAGGCATGGCAGTTTCTAGGCGCCGGCTACATCGGAGGAGTTCCCACGCCGGTCATACTTTTGGTATTTGTCCTGATCATAACTGCGGTAATCATGAATAAGACAAAGCTGGGCCGCCATATCTACGCTGTGGGAGGCAATGCCCAGGCTGCGAAGTTTTCCGGCATCAGCACAGCCAGGGTAAAGCTTCTGGTTCATACATATTCCGGTATTATGGCTGGTCTTGCCGGTGTGGTACTGGCCTCCCGCATGTACTCCGGGCAGCCTACAGCAGGTGACGGGGCGGAAATGGATGCCATCGCAGCAGTGGTGGTGGGAGGTACTTCCATGGCAGGCGGTTCCGGAAAGATCGGCGGAACCATTATCGGCGGCCTGATTATCGGTGTGCTAAACAACGGGCTGAACCTGATGAATGTCAATTCCTTCTGGCAATATGTCGTAAAGGGCATTGTCATTCTCCTGGCTGTATTCATCGACTATTTAAGAAACAAAAAGAAGGATTAAAATCACGTTCAATGAGCAGTGCGAAATAGGACAGGAAAAGATTTTCGTTGTGCTTGCACATAAGAAAATCTTTTTCAGTCCTATTTCATAGGGCGAATGCCCGTGAGCGAACGAATCCTCAGGATTCGTTCGCTGCACTGCGGATGTATGATATAATGGAAAAAACCACATTTGAGGAGTAAACCACATGAAGGCAAGGGCAGTATTATTCATTCTAATCATGACAATATCCCCCCTTTTGTCCGCATGCAAAGGAAATGAGGGAGGCCCCAAGCAGCACGAGGCCCTCCTTTTTGGTGCGACCTATATGACAAGGAACAACCCTTATTTTGACGTGTTAAACCAGGGGATCGAAGAAGTGGTAGTAGCCAACGGGGATATTCTTCTTACAAGGGATCCTCTTCAGGACCAGGAAAAACAGAATGAACAGATAATAGAATTAATCCATGAAGGAATCAGCATGCTGTTTTTAAATCCGGTAGACTGGGAGGCTGTCTCCCCTGCCCTTGATGCATGTAAAAAGGCAGGAGTTGCCGTCATCAATGTGGACACCGCGGTAAAGGACAGGGATTCTGTCATATCCATCATAGAAACGGACAATTATCAGGCAGGGCAAATTTGTGCCCTGGATATGATGAAGAGGAAGAAATCCGCCAATATCGTAATCCTGGACAACCCCATTCAGATGTCCATCACCTATCGTTCCCGGGGATTTACCGATGCAATTGCGGGCAATGACAATTACCGGGTGGTGTACCGTCATGCAGCTGCCGGGGAAATTGAGGTGGCTTCCAAAGTCATGGAGGAAATTCTGCGTAAAAACATTGACTTTGATGTCATCCTGGGCGGCAACGATCCTACGGCTCTCGGAGCCCTTGCCGCGTTGCAGCAGGCCAGGCGGGAGGAGGGGATCCTGATCTACGGGATCGACGGTTCTCCTGATTTTAAAGCGATCCTGGATATGGGTTACGTAACCGGGACCAGCGCCCAAAGCCCCAAGTCCATCGGCAGGGTGGCGGCAGAAACAGCATACCGGTATCTGGCAGGAGAACCGGTGGACAAATACATAAGTCTGCCAAGCACTTTGATCACAAAGGATAATCTTGATAGTTACGAAATTGACGGCTGGCAGTAGGTAAAAGAGATGGAAGCAAAAAAAATTAACAGCCGAATCGGCCTCCTTCAGGTGGTGATTCTGGCTTTAAACGTGATATCGGTCATGGGAATCAGCATTTTTATTTACCGGACAATAGAAAAAATCCGAAGAGTGTACGCTGCAAGGGAGTTTTTAAACGGGATACAGGCGATCGTGTGGTATCCTTATGCAAAGATCTGGCTCTGTGCCCTACTTTTGTTGCTGCTTACCTTAAGCATGATAATCCGGGACCGTTTGTTTCCCAATAACAACAAGGTCATCCTTACCAGTTTGGTGGCGGATTTCTTTCTATGCTTTATGATCATCATCCTTTTAAATTTCAACTATAACGGAATCCTTCTTCTGGTATTTTCCAATGTCATCATGTATGTGAAAAACGGAAAATCCAGGTATATCCTGGCTGCTGTTGCAATCGGAAGCTTCATATTGGCAGACTATGAACTATTGTCCATTTCCTACCGACTGTATTCCATCCAGGATTATATTTCTTATTACAGTGCATCGGTGCAGCAGTACCTTTTAAGTATCTACAATATTCTGGTATCCTTAAATGTCATTGTATTTGTTGTATACTGTGTCAACATCATCAACGAACAGCAGGGAAATCTAGATGAGATTCACGGGCTCAATGAAAAGCTTCAGGAAGTTAACGAGCAACTTCAAAAATATTCCCAAATGGCGGAAAAAATGGCTGAGACAAGGGAGAGGAACCGCCTGGCAAGAGAGATTCATGACACCCTGGGCCATACCCTGACCGGGATCGCAGCAGGAATCGATGCCTGCCTAACCATGATCGGGACTTCCCCGGAGCAGACCAAAAAGCAGTTGGAGCTGATCTCTAAGGTCACCAGGGATGGGATAAAGGATATCCGCCGCTCAGTCAGCGAATTAAGGCCGGATGCCCTGGAGCGCTTCAGCCTGGAATATGCCATTAACAAGATGGTCACGGATATTAATGCAGTGTCAGAAACCAGGATCTATTTTGATTGCAGGGTCCAGAATTTAAAATTTGATGAAGATGAAGAAAATGCCATCTACCGTGTGGTTCAGGAAGGAATCACCAATGCCATGCGCCACGGACATGCAAAGGAGATCTGGATCACCATGAAAAGGGAAAATCAGGACATCCTGATTCAGATTAAGGACAATGGCATCGGCTGTAAGGAAATGAAAAACGGCTTTGGGACAAAGCACATGAAAGAACGGATCAAGATGTTAAGCGGAGTTGTGACGTTTGACGGAAGCGATGGGTTCATCGTCAATGCAAGAATACCGATTCGGAGGGGGGAAACTTATGATTAAAGTATTGATTGCAGATGATCAGGAATTAATCCGTCAGAGCCTGCAGATTGTATTAAACAGCAGGCAGGACATGACGGTGACTGATGTGGCAGCAGACGGTCAGGAGGTGATCCGGTGCGTGAGGAGGAACGTGCCGGATGTGATTTTAATGGATGTGCGGATGCCAAAGATGGACGGTGTGCAGTGTACAAAGATCATTAAGGAAAGCTATCCCCAGATCAAGATTATTATTCTGACCACCTTTGATGATGATGAATACGTGTATAACGCACTGAAATACGGGGCAAGCGGATACATGCTGAAGGGGGTTTCCATGGATGAGCTGGTGGGAGCCATTACAACGGTTTACAATGGCTGGGCAATGATCAATCCGGATATTGCGGCAAAGGTACTTCGTTTCTTTTCACAGATGGCTCAGGCAGATGATACCATATCTGTTCGGGAGAAGAACATGGACGAACTGACCAGAACGGAATGGAAGATCATCGCCCAGGTGGAGAAGGGGGCCAGCAACAAGGAAATATCAAAGACCTTGAACCTTTCCGAGGGAACAGTCCGCAATTACTTGAGTACGATTTTAAATAAGCTGGATTTAAGGGACCGTACCCAGCTGGCTATCTGGGCTGTCCAGACCAATGTAAGAAAGCGGATAGAAACTTAGAAGGTGAATAGAAGAATAAAGGGGAAGCAAAAATGGGGAAGTGGAGAAAGCGCCTTTGCATGAGTGTCTTCCTAGGGGCACTGATTGCTGCGGCCTTGATTTACCGCGATCAGCATAAGAAAATAGTCTTGGAATTTGGCATGTTCACAGGAAGCAACTGGGATGTAGCCAGTGCCAACAGCTTTAAAATCATAGACAAAGCGGTGAAATGTTTTGAGGAGTCACATCCAAATGTGAAAATTCATTATTACAGTGGAATTGCAAAGGAGGATTATTCGGAATGGTGCGCCCGAAAGCTTTTGGAAGGAAAAATGCCGGATGTATTCATGGTTCTGGATTCCGATTTCGATAAATTCACCTCCCTGGGCGTTATGAAGGATCTGGATGTTTTGATGGCCGGGGATCATGCATTTCATAAAGAAGATTTTTTCTCAACGGCCTTGAATACAGGCCGGCGCGATGGACGCCAGTATGCCCTTCCCTATGAAACAGTTCCCACCCTGATGTTTGTAAATAAGTCTCTTCTGGCAAAGGAGAGTATCCAGATGCCAAAGGAAGACTGGACTTGGGAAGATATGTACGAAATATGCAGAAAGGTGACAAAGGACACGGATAAGGACGGACTGCTGGACCAGTTCGGTACTTATAATTACAGCTGGCGGGATGCGTTTTACACCAGCGGAGGAAAGCTGTATGATGAAAGACAGGACCAACTGTCCTTTACAGACAGCCGGGTGTTAGATGCAATCAAATATATCAAACGGCTGAACGACCTAAACCAGGGGCAGAGTGTCACGCAGGAAGATTTTAATGAGGGAGGGGTAGCATTTATGCCGCTGACCTTTGCAGAATACCGCACTTACAAGACCTATCCTTACCGGATCAAGAAGTACACCAGGTTCCAGTGGGACTGCATTACCTTCCCGGCGGGCAGGGAGGGGGAGAACATATCAAAAGTAGATGCTCTTCTAATGGGGATCAACAGTAAGACAAAGCATGAAAGATTGGCATGGGAATTTTTGAAACAGCTGACATATACGGAGGAAATGCAGATGGATGTGTTTCTCTACTCCCAGGGCGTTCCGGCATTAAAGAGCGTAGCTTCCTCGAAAGAAGGGGCGAATATCATTCAGGAAGATATGGATGAGGGAGAGCAGGTAATCAGCAGTACGCTGCTGTGTAATGTCATTGAGAATGGAATCATTGAGCCGAGATTATTGCAGTACCAGCAGGTTATGAATCTGGCCGATGGAGAAGTATCTAAGATTTTGCAGGAGAATAAGAATGTTGACAGCAGTATGAAGATATTCCAGAGGACGATTAGTAAATATTTGCAGCAGCAGAAATAATGGAGAGGAGGAAAATCATTGAATGATTTTCCTCCTCTCAGATTATTCCTATGATGTAGCGTTCTTCAGCAGTTATCAGCCGGTATGCTTTCTCCGCAGAATGCTTACGGAAACCGCCATGCCTAAAAGTGCTGAGATAGAAAGCAGGCCGTAAATGACGATACTGCCGTTTAAGTCATCGCCGGTTTTTGGGAGGCCAAGAGGAACGAGCTGGCCATCCACGCCTACCATATATCCAAGAGGTACCTGACCCCAAATATCATATAGCTCCTGGGGTGTGTGAACTTTGTTGTCTGGACCGATTATATAGCCTCGCGGTACTTCACCGTAGACATCATAATGTTCCTGAGGGGTCAATTCTTCCTTTGGCTTTGGAGCTGGTTCCGGCGTATTAGGCTCAATTGGGGTTGTAGGAGTTGTTGGTTTGGGTGGTTTGGGTCCGCCGCCACCTCCGCCGCTGCCGCCGCCGGTTGATGGGGTATAGGGTTTATCCTTCATAATAATTGGACTGTCCGTTTTCCCGTCTTTCACTGTAAAGATGATTTTCTCGGCCTTAAGATAACCCCTTGGAGCGCTTATCTCAACTAATTCGTAAGTTCCATCCTCCAGTTTTTCTATTACATGAGGTTTATCCTCAGAAATCCATTCTTTTACTTTTTTGCCGTCTTTCCATAACTGAAGGGTTGCCCCTGGAAGCTCCTTTCCGTTTGTTATGTCTTGTTTGGAGATGGAGATTTCCACCGGCTTATCATACATAATAATCGGTTTTTCCGTTTTTCCATCTTTTACTATAAAGGTGATTTTCTCGGCCTTAAGATATCCTTTTGGAGCGGCTATCTCTACAAGCTCATAGGTTCCATCCTCTAAGTATTTAACGATATGAGGCTTATTTTCGGAAATCCATTCGTTTACCTTTTTCCCATCTTTCCATAACTGAAGGGTTGCTCCCGGAAGCTCCTTTCCGTTTGTTATATCCTGTTTGGAGATGGAGATTTCTATCGGCTTATCAAGCATAATAATCTGCTTGTCCGGTTTTCCATCTTTCACAATGAAAGTGATTTTCTCAGCGGTAAGATATCCTTTTGGAGCGGCTATCTCAACAAGCTCGTAAGTTCCATCTTCCAGGTATTCGATGATATAAGGCTTGTTTTCAGAAACCCATTCATCAATTTTTGTTCCGTCTTTCCATAACTGAAGGGTTGCTCCTGGAAGCTCTTTTCCGTTTGTTATGTCCTGTTTTGAGATGACAATTTCGTCCTTGTGGCTATCAAACATAACAACTGGTGTGGTTTTCCCATCTGTGACGGTGAACAGAATTTCCTCGGCCGTAAGATATCCTTTTGGAGCGGTTATCTCGATTAATTTGTAGATTCCATCCTGCAAGTTATAAATGATATGAGGTGTGCTCTCAGAAACCCACTCATCTACTTTCGTGTCATCTTTCCATAGCTGAAGGGTCGCTCCGGGGAGTTCGTTTCCGCTTGCTGCGTCACGCTTTGAGATGGAAACTTCGTTCTTTGTGTTCGTAACGGTTGCGACCTGTGGTACTCCGGAGGTTATGGTTCCGTACTGTCCGGTGTAGGTCGGCAAGTGGTTATCTAAGGAAGCTGCATCCTCTGTTACTTTGTATTCGGCGCCACTGGGCAGGTTGGAGATCGTGATGTTTTCGCCATGTTTAAGTAGGAGGGTTGCATTGTCATTAGTGAAAAGAATGTTCCCTATATTGCTGGGGTAGTTTCTGTCACCTGCACCCTCAACTGTTACGTGGAAAGTAAACGCTTTGTCCCTGTCACCAGCATTGCCTTCAACTGTCTTACTGATGGTCAGGCTTCCGACGTCGCTGTCTTTAAAGTTTTGTACATGTAATTCGTTAGAATTGGCACCTGTTTTTCCATCAATGGAAGTGGTAATAGTGGAACCATCTCTTGTTATAGTGACAGTGTGAGTCACACCTTCCAACGAATATCCTCCGTTAGGCGGTGCCGTTTCTTTCAGAAGATATGTTCCGTCAGGAATGACTTTAAGCCTGATTTTACCGTCACGATCGCTGATTCCCTCTCGGATTACGGTAGTTCCATCTGATGTAAAGAGCGTAAACTTTGCACCAGGGAGCGGCATATTTGCACCATCAGTTTTGAAAATATCCAACCAGCCGTTACGTTGTAAGGTGGCGGAGCCATCCTGAGAAAGAACGAAATAAGTCTTTTGGTCATTGGATATACTACCGTTTTCAGCGATTAGGTTTGCGGTATTAGACAAACCATCACCGACAGGGCCGGTAACGTCTGTTAAATAAGTCAGCTGGTATGCTTTGCTGTTATCAGGTATGATAAAGGTAAGCATATGTAAGGCGTTGTTATAAAAAATATTTTTGCCTAATTCAAGAGAAACTTCACTGCCTGTTTCATAGCTGCCATCAGGCTTCAGAGTCATTTCCTTCACTGTGATATTGTCTTCCAACAGTAAGTTTCCGTTTTTATCCATGCGTAAATCAAGGCCGATGGGCAGGGTGTCTTCTATCTTTCTTTGACCAGGATGTGATAATTCATATGGCATGTATTTTAATGTCCATTCCACTACACCATCTTCCTTACGTAATCCATCCGCCTTATTAAATATTTTATTAGAAATAGAAACATCCCGATTAACGGATACACCTGGCTGCCAGTTTTCTGTTTTTAATCCCAAGCTGTTTCTTACCGTGTTGGTATTGCTGTTACTGAAGTAATCTTTAATTGTGTCTTCGGTGGGTTTTGCTTTCACCAAAATAACATAAGGTTTATTCAGTGTCTGGAAGGTAAAGGAGGCTGTTTGCGGAGATTTGGTGCGGTCAAACGCTACAGTCATCCCAGCTACAGTATCCAGTTTGTTCTTCGCCGCTAATGGACTGCTATTCGGGGTAGCTTCAAAAATCAGAAAATCTTGCCCGGGGATAATCTCTGAGAATTCCCAACCTACCGGCAGGGTATCAGTCACAGTGGCAGCCCCCATCAGAGTTCCATTCACATCCTTTTGACTTCCAGTCAAATCCATGTTATCAGCGTTTACACTAAGGCGATAGATCACCGATTTCTCTTGATAATTAAAACCATCGGTAGCGTTTGTCGTAACCATGTTTGCGTTTTCGACTGCCATAGGGTCAGGGAATGCATCGCGCTTAAGCATTTCTTTGGATAGAATTTTACTTTTGTATTCTGGATCAGCAGTTACTTCTGCAAGCTTTGTAGTACCATTGAACAGCATAGCTGTATTGTAGATACGTTTGTTCGTATTGCTAGCAAAGATATCCGGGTTCAATACAAGGGTGTCAAAGGAAAAAACATTAGATCTTGTATTGGACAGATTCGTGAATTCCAGCAGGTCTGCAACCGGAGTGCCATCTTGTGTAAGTGTATGTATACTCAAGAGCTTAACACCGGAACCTCCGTCATCCTTGAAGTTTTCATTATACTTCTGATTATATCGGATTGTCTTAGGATCAATATGATTTGCAGTGATTCCCTCAGGCCAGCTATCAATTTTTGCCGCATCGAAGCCCCTGTCCCCGTAAACAAGAAGATCATATACTTTAAGATTATTAAGGTCTGATTGATTTCTCGCATCCACGGTGATTTTCCAATTTACTGTTCGGTTTTTAGGATCCGGGACACCTGTTTTTTTAATGGCAGCATATCCGATTGTAATACCAACGCCAGGTGTCTCTATTTTGCCGCCTGATACACCGCTTGGGAAGTCATCCCAAGTGATCGATGCATGGTTTGTGTATGTTGCTTCTGTCGTCGTACTGGATGTATCTGGTACTTGGGTTTCAATTACCAATTTCACTTTTGAATTAATATTGCCAAGCTCGTAATCATTACCAGTGGGAGTAATGCTGGTTCCGGTAGGATCATCCGCGGGATTGTACAATGTTGCTTTTAAAAATGTCAGACCCTCTGGCAATTTATCAGTGATTACAACATTTTTAAGGTCAGCCCCCTCATGGTTTGCAATAATCGTCCATGTAATTGTACGGCCTGAGGGACTATAATCACCGCCAATTTCACCTTTATCGTTTGTTTGTCCTGATTTTTCAATCCATTTTGGCGGCGTAAAATTGACCTGGCCAGAGTTATCTTTTACTACGGTATTGGTTTGATCTTTCAGTACGGCTTTATTTGTGACCGTTTGTCCGCCGCTGCCATAATAATTTTTATCAGGAATACTTGTTTTGAAGGTAATTGTTTTAGGGCTAATAGAATTTGCCGGGAAGGTATAACTCAGTTTCTTATCGTCCTTATTATAGCTGTATGCCGGAGTGGTGTCACCGGAGACAGTGAAAGAACCGGGAACCAAGTCTCCTACAATAGTTAAATCATCTTCAAAGATGTATTCGCTTAGATCAATGGCCTTTTCTAACTTTGAAGCCTCAATTGTTACCGTCCAGGTGATCTCTTTGCTGGCAAGATCTACGCTGCCTTTTTTTTCTAATGCATAATCAATCGTAGCCCCAGGCACTTGTAGGGTAAACGTTTTATCGAGAACACTTAATATTACTTCCTTTCCATCTACACCATCACCAGTTTCATTATATTTTAAATTTGCGGTAAACTCACATCGCACGGTATTAATGGTGGGATCGGAGCCATCAAAAACAGAATTTTCTCCATCAAATAAAATATCAGCAACGACTTCTCCCTCCTCTGAATCAGTTCCCTGACTCAGCGTGAGATGACCAATCAGTATTTTACCGAATTTTAAACTTTGTATGGTTGTACCACCTGTTAGAGAAAATTGTTTTCCTAATGAAAAATGTGCCTTATCATTTTTGTTAACATAAATAGCGGGTGTTGGTTCATCACCTTGTACCGGTACCCGGAAAGAAATGATCGCTGAGAGATCCTTTGTTCTGTCTATGGTATCTCCGTCCTCTAAAACTTTATTATTTTGTCTTAGTGCTATCATAGTTTCAGTAAGTATTTCTGTCACATCCTCAGGATCGGCCTCAAATAGAACCGGCTTAGAAGCCATGGATGATGTGGACAACTTTGGAACATCAGTTCCATCCACATCGGTAGTATCAGCTGGTTCATCCGTTTCCGTTTCTTCCTTCGGCTTTTCCGCCTCACTGCTGCTGGCAACCTTTGCATCGGTATGGATCTTAATTACGCTGTCAAGGCCGCTGTTCGATTTAGCAGACCCTGCAGCCCATACAATATTGAGCGGCGAAAATACATTCAACACCAACATCAATACCAACAGCCAGCTTATCAGCCGTCTTTGTTTCCTTATTTTCAATCTCATTCCTCCTTTTAACGGCCCTCATTTACTTAATAGTGTATGCCTGTAAATTACGGCCTTATATGAATAGTAATTCTTCCGCCCTGTATCCTAATTTAGCGTAAAGAATCCTATAGTGATTATATAGGGAGGCTTTTCTTGTCGCTTGAAAGTTTTAAAGAAATGTTACCAAGAAATGGACAGGAATAAAAAAATGTGTAACATTATTTTCCAAAATAGGAAAATAGATTCCATTTAGTTACACGAAAATAGACAAAGGGAAAAAAACATGTTACAATATTTTCCAAAAGAAGAAATGGTGGGGGAGTAAGAGATGAAAACCGGTAAATTGCTGGAGGATCTGATCGATATTGCGCAGACGCCGAAAACAGATTTTGCAATTAGCATGAATATGACTCCGAGCGGATTAAGCAAGATACTAAAGGGAGGGAGGTTGCCTTTGCTGAAGGAAAAAAGGGTATTCAGCAGGCAGGCTGCCGCCTATTTTGCGGAAGTCCTATATGGCCATGGCTGTTATTTGAAATTTATGCAAATCTTTCCGGTCCTATATGATTTCAGCTCCAGATATGAACTGGAAATGTTTCTTGCCTATGCCATAGAATATGCTTTAGAGCATGATTTTGACGAGGAGAACAATGGAAACCTGGGCTATCCTGACAGGGAAGCCAGTTTTCTGGGAACAAAGACTATCTTAAACATGTTCTGTGTGCTTGTATCCGACCACATCATGAGCAATCATGATATCCCCCTGGAGTTTTACAGTACCCTTCCTATTTTTGACCATTCGTATTCCGATATTTTCCAAAGGATAAAAATATCAAATGCATGGAAGAGAGAAAGAGCTCCTTTCAACCATTTTTTTGATATGTCTGCGATAGAGGTGTCAGCCGGCGATAATAAAAGCAACCTCTTATCTTACATCGTCAAGGCACAGGAGTATGTGGATCTGAATTTATGGAAAATCACAAAGGAAATGAATTGTTTCTTTTTACTTTTAAAAGGGCAATTTCTTCTGATCTTCAGCCTTCAGTTGGATGGGATGCCCCTTATGACATTTGTCAGCCATAAAGGCTATTTGAATATATTCTTTAATTCGCTTGTAAAGAAGGATGCTAAGAAAATAAGCTATAGCGGTAGGGAAGCGGCCGCGGCTTTAGAAACAGATCCATCGATTCTTACCAGACTGAGGGACAAGCATGTGGAGGCCGTATATAATTTTATATCCATTGGCTATTTAGTCAGAGAAAAGGATTTAGAGCCTGTGAATGGCAAAGAAGTCTCAAAGAGAGCCGTTCTGGAACTTTTTCATAGAATCCTAGACAAAGAAACCATTTTTTATGTGACGATGGATGCGATGATAGGATTTGGTTCTACGGGAAAAGCCATTGTTCCCCTTTTTGGAGCCATCAACTTTCCGCCCGTGGAGCGTATCCCATACCTGCAGCGGTTTAACACCTTTATTAACGATAAAAGTTCGGACAAAGTCAGGATCGTGAACAGCGAACAGCCAAAAGCGGCGGTATTCTGTTTGAAGGGGCTAAATCTGATCTATACGATCGATCATGATTATAAGACCGAGAAAATCCATTGTTTTGAAACGGATAAGTTCAATGATATGTTAAGCAGGGTAACATCAGAAAGTACGATGAAGCTATTGGATTTCAGCCCTGACTTATGGCGGGCTTATCTCGATGAGATGTCAAAGAACCTAGGTGGATCCGTTTTATAAAAACATAAATGGTAGACAGTGGAGAATAGACAAATGAAAAGCGGTAAATTGCTGGAGGAATTGATTGATATTGCGCAGACGCCGAAAACAGATTTTGCAATTAGTATGAATATGACTCCTAGTGGATTAAGTAAGATCTTAAAAGGAGCAAGGCTGCCCTTACTGAAGGAGAAGAGAGAATTCAGCAGGCAGGCTGCCGCTTACTTTGCTGAGATCCTGTATGGCTATGGTTGTTATACGAAATTTATGAATATTTTTCCGGTCATATATGATTTCAACTCCAGATATGAGCTGGAAAAGTTTCTGTCCTATGCCATAGAATATGCTTTTGATAAAGACTTCGATGAGGAGAACAATGGAAATTTAAGCTTTCGTAACAGGAAAGAAAGCTTTATGGGAGGCAAAACCATCCTGAACATGTTCTGCGTGCTTGTTTCGGACTGCATCACAGACAATCATGGCATTCCTCTGGAGTTCTACAGTAATATTCCTTTTTTTGACCAGGCATATTCTGATATTTTCCCGAAGATAAAACTATCAAACTCGCGGAAGCGGGAGAGGTCTGCCTTTAACTACTTTTTTAAAATGTCCTCTATTGAGGCGTCATCCGGCGATTTTAAAAACGGCCTTCTTTCCACCATCGTTAAGGCGCAAGAGTATGTAGATATGGATTTATGGGAAATCACAAAGGAAATGAACTGCTCCTTTTTGCTTTTAAAGGGGGAATTTCTACTGATTTTCAGCTTGCCTTTGGACCGAATGCCCCTTATGACCTTTGTTACCGATAAAGGCTATTTAAATATATTCATAAATTCAATTTTAAAAAATGATGCCAAAAAAATAAGCTATAGCGAAAGGGAAATGGCAGGGGCGCTAGACGAAAATCCTTACATTCTCTCCAGACTGACGGACAGGCATGTAGACGCCGTATATAATTTTATACCCATGGGATATTTAGTTGAAGAAAAAGATTTGGAATCTGTAAAAGGCAGAGAAACCTCAAAGAGAGCCATTCTGGATTTTTTTCGGGGAATCCTGGACAGAGAAACGGTTTTTTTCATGTCAGTCAGTGCGATGCTTGAATTTTGCGCCGCAGGAAGAGCCGTTGTACCTTTCTTTGGCACCGTGGATTTTTCGCCCCAGGGGCGTATCCAATACCTGCAAAGGTTTAATTCCTTTATTAATGATAAAAGTTCCGATATAGTGAGAGCTTTAGATGGTGAACAGCCGAAAACGGCAGTTTTTTGTTTACAGGGGCTAAATGTGATCTATATGATTGATCATAATTATAAGAATGAAAAAATCCATTGCTTTGAAACGAATCTGTTTCATGACATTCTAAGCAGGAAAATAGAAAACAGTGAGATGAGAATTCTGGAGTTTAGCCCTGACTTATGGCAGGTCTATCTCGATGCGGTGTCCAAAAACCTAGATGGAATTGGTTTTTAAATATTCCGGAGCTGACAAGAAAATACGTATGGAAAATCGTATAAAATGTGCTACAATGGCAGGAGCGGCAAAAGGAAGTTTTAGCTGAGAACGTTTTACAATAGGAGAAGGCACGCATGAAAGAAAAAAAGTCTATGATTAATGTTGTGATTGATGGGATTTCGGGAATATTTCTGCCCATTATTAACCCCTTAAGCGCAGCAGGAATATTGAAGGGAATATTAGCGATTCTTACTGCAGCAAATATTCTGTCAGGAACAAGTGAAACTTATATGGTGTTAAATGCCATGGCAGACAGTTTGTTTTATTTTCTGCCTATGGTTCTGGCATTTACGGCAGCAAAGAAGTTTGGTGCCGATCCATATACGGCGGTGGTTATTGGAGGGGTACTTTTGTATCCTTCTCTTACGAAAGTATTTGAAGCGGGTACAAACATCTTTTTTGCCGGTTTACCCATGAAAGCCGTTATATATCATTCCGGTGTAATCCCGATTATCCTTGCGGTAGGTTTGCTGGTATATGTGGAACGGTTGATGAATAAAATATTGCCGGATCTGATAAAAGGGTTTTTTACTCCTTTAACCTGTATTGTGGTTGTTGGGCTGGTCACCTTGTTTGTATTCGGACCAATTGGAAATATCATTGGAGATGGACTGGCCGCAGCTTATGAGTTTACATATGAGATCAGTCCTATGATTGCCGGAGCGATTTTAGGAGCAGTGATCCAGCCTATGGTTATCTTTGGATTTCACTGGAGTTTTGTGCTGGTTGCGATGAACAATATTACTGTAAAGGGCTCGGATACGATACTGGCTTTGATAGGGCCGGCAGTATTTGCCCAGGCAGGTGCGGCACTTGCAGTGTGTTTGAAAAGCAAGGATAAAAAATTCCGGTCTCTCTGTTTGTCCGCTGTAGTGTCTGCCTGTTTTGGAGTAACGGAACCGGCCATGTTCGGCGTGAACCTGCCGCTGAAAAAACCTATGATCGCGGTATGCATCGGTGGCGGAGTGGGAGGAGCCATAGCGGGATTTTCGGGAGCCCAGGCTATGACCTTTGCATTTCCAAGTCTGATTACATTACCTGTTTTTCTGGGGGAAGGATTTGGGCTGTTTATAGTGAGCTGCTTCGCTGGGTTTTTAACAGCATTTTTGCTCACGTTATTCCAGCCGGGGGCAGCTTATGACGGAATCGCTTCAGAAGCCGCATGTTAGAGGGGAAGTGATCTGACGTTTCATATCCATATTTATATGAATTCATAAAAAAATCACAATTTATCTGATGAAATTTAAGGTTTGTTTCAGCTTTACATGGTAAAAAAGAAGCAAATAAAAAATTGATTTAACTTAGAGTGAGGAGGAATTTATATGTATATGTTAAAAAGGTCTGCAGCATTTATCACAGCAGCTATTTTGTCTGTGATTCCAATTACGGCGTTGGCGGCAACGGGAACCCAGATCAGCAGTGTTTCACTTTACATATCATCAGAGATTGAGGCCGGAGAAAGCGGAAGTGATGTAACGGTCACATCCAGTTCCAGCAAATTCAGTATCGACGATGTTGAGGTTACAAATAAACCGGATGAAGAATGGAAGGATGGAAGTAAGCCCAAATTAAAGGTTACTTTAGAAGCAGAAGACGATTATTACTTTGCCTCTGGTTTTTCCAAAGGCAATGTAAGTCTTAGCGGTTCTGACGGGACGGTCAGTTCTGTCAGCCGGAGCAGCAGTGAACTGATTGTATATATAACGCTTGATGCTTTGGAGGATGATGAAAGTGATCATGAGCTGGCAGTGAATAACCTGGAGTGGGATGAAGAAAACGGCACAGGGTACTGGGATGAATGTGAAGATGCCAATAAATATGAGGTACGCCTTTACAGGGGAAGCAATGCAGTGACTTCCGTGCTTACAACCACCTATACCAGCTATGATTTTTCAAGCTATATGACGAATAGCGGGAATTACTCCTTCAAAGTACGAGGAGTATACAACTCATCCAATAAAGGCAGTTGGGAAGAATCTGACAGCTGGTATGTATCTGCCGATGTGGCTGAGGAGATTAGTTCTAAAAGCTCAAACGGTGTTTCGGGGCCGGGAAGCAGCACAGGAACAGGCGCATGGCTGAAGGATAGCACAGGCTGGTGGTATTGTAATGCGGACAAAAGTTATACCATCAGCAACTGGCAGTATATTGATGATTGCTGGTATTATTTTAATAAGTCGGGATATATGGTTACAGGCTGGATCCATTGGAACTCCATATGGTATTATTGCGGAGAAAGCGGGGCTATGCTTATAAACACCACAACGCCGGACGGGTATGAGGTAGGAAGCGACGGGGCGTGGATCCAATCATAAAACAGATAGAATATTGCAAAGATAAAGAAGGACAGGAGTGTTATATTCCTGTCCTTTTGAATGTTATTTCCTAATGTTGTGTGTCAGTGAATTCTTACCATTTCGTTGGTCCACACTGCTGCCAGGTTTACTGCTCCCCGGAAACCGGCAAGGGGAGGTTCATAGGCATGGCGCCAGATGTGGTCAGGTACTGCGATCTGCAGGCTCTGGTCTCTTTTCGCCATGTGCAGCAGTTCACCGCTGCCCATAAGAAAGCCCTTTGAATCGCTTGCAACCCTTTCTTTGGTGGATTCATCCAGATAGGCCATATCTTTAGCTGCCATTTCGGAACAATCACAATAACATTCGGTTCGTAAAAATCCAAAACATTCTTTTCCGTATTCTGCAATTCCAGGCACTACATCGGCATGTCCGGCAAGAACCAGCCTATTATCTTCTCTGTGGACACGGAGGAAGCGGGCCAGTACCGTCTGCATTGGCGCAATTTGCTCCAGTGCATTTTCTTTTTCCCGGCGGATAAACGATTTGTCCGCCTGCCTGCCGCATATGGCTGCCGCATCCTCCAGCCAGTCAAGGGTTCCCTGGATTCCATAGGGGCGTGCTGTTAGATAAGGCGTGCCAAAGCGTTCCTGAAGATATTTCGCGGCGGCTTCGCCCTCTCGGCGAATAACAAAGTTCAAATGAGCCGCACCTAATGTTTCCAACTGCGAGATGCTTGTTCCGGAAGTCATAGTACACAAATGTTCCATTCCCAAGGCACCTGATGCCATCCGGGCGATCTCTGCGGCATCAGCATGATAACGAAACATGTCTGCACAGGAGCCGATGATGTTAAAGGAGGGCAGTTCCGTTTGATGCACTTCCTTAGGTAGGGTTTTACAGAGCTCCAAAAGGGTAAATTCCACCCCCTTGTGTCCGCTGACATCAAATCCTCCTGCAGTCAGCGGGATCAGGCGTGTATCGGGAAATTGGGGCGACAGCTCCTTAGCCAGGGCTTTTAAGTCTATTCCAAATACCTCCGGCACGGAGGAGGGCAGCAGGAAGATTGTTTTTATGCCCTGGTTTTCTGATACCCATTCCACCGCACGTGTCAGCCGGCTGGTATCCCCCATGGCAATATCGGTTTCTCCGATATGGGTGGAATAGAGCTTTCCGCCAAAGGAACCCATCCGATGAAGGAAGGTCCTTCCATAGGCCATATGTCCCATGCAGCCAAATTCTATCACGGCCGACTGGGCGATGCCGGATAAACACCAAAGTGAGCCCATCCGCCCTGACAGGGGCGGTGATGTTTTATACAGTCCCATTGGCCCGTTCCTCCTTTCCTATCCTAAGCGCCCTGGTCATGCGATTCAACAGGTCGATGGTCCTTTCATACCCAATGTGACCGTATAAGTCCAGTACAGGCACACTGGGCGGATTGTTCCGGCTCCTTCCGCCCCAATCCCCCATCACAAGATCCGGTCGCAATTCCTCAATGATCTGCATGTCGGCTTGCTCATTAAGCATCAGGCAGATGATAGGGTTTATATCCTGCCCGGTCAGCATCTTTTTCCAGCGAGTATCTGAGGGATAAAACTCCGCCATGTGAATCATGATGGGAGACATTCCCAGGTCCGATAAATAAGCCGACAAGGGCAGCGGCTGGACCGTGCCTAAGTTTGCGCTGATATACTGAAGGGCTTTCAACTGGGCTGCTGCCGCTTTCTGCACTCTTTTCCCCTCTTTTTTCTGTTCTGCAAACTCATGTGCCATCTCTAAGTCCAAATACTGTCCGATCTGTGAATAAGTGCTTTCTATCTCCCGGACATTGTAAACATCGTGGAGGCTGACAAAGGGGATGTCGTGCTCCTTGGCCATCCACTGGGCGAGAGAATCCATAAATGGGGAGAGGACGAGATTCAGTCTTGCGTCCCCGGAGGATATAAAGTCATCCAGCGAGGAATCCGGTGCCAAAAAGCGCAGGGGCACGCCCTGATGTTTCAGATATGCAATCACACGAGGCATGGGAACATGCTCCTCCAAGGCACTGCGGCCAAGGACATTGACGATCATTCCCTTATTGGCGGATTTTTCAATGGTCTTTCCCATGGCAAGAAGGGTTTTCCAATATCCTGGCTCGTAGCCGCCGCATTTAAAATTCCCCAAGGGAAGGTGGATGAGCATTGATTTTACCTCTGGCTGCATCTCGAGGCAGATGCTTTCCATGTCAAGGCCGATGAGCTCCGGCACACAGGTGGAAAGGAGCAGTATAAGCCTTGCACCGGCTTGATCCATTTCCCGGATGGCCTCCATCAGCCCCTTTCGGAATCCAAATACCACCTCTTTGCTATCCAGGACGTAATTCCAATGCAAAGCCTCCTCCCCATAAGGGGATGAAAGGGGGACGTTGCGGCTGTAGTACCCGCATTCGGCAGTGCCAATCAGGAGCGTAGACACACCTCGTATGTTAGCGGCCAGTGCCAGTGCTGTGTGCATAGGGCAGTGGACGCCGGGATAGGCAGCAGGTGTCAGCTGGCGGACGGCAGCCATGCTCCTGACAGCTGACAGACATTTTAGATGTTTGATATCGTTCATGACAGCCCTCCTTCCAGAAGCAGACGGGCCAGGTCCTGATACTTCTTTGCCATATGGCTGTCAGGAAATGCCTCCACCACAGTTTTCCCCTGTTCTTCCGAACTCTGTACATGAGGATCCCGGGGGATATGAAAAAGGACGGAAGCGTCTATTTCATCGGCGGCTTTTTGTACAAGCCCTTCTTCACCTTCAAAGTTTTTTGCGTTAAAAATCAGACCGCGCAGGCCGGCATAGCCTCTGGGAGCAAAGCTCTTGACCGCTTGCGCAATGTTGGCGGCGGCGTAAAGACTCATCATTTCCCCGGAAGTGACAATGCACACTTCGTCAGCGTAGCCGCCCCGGATGGGCATGGCAAATCCTCCGCAAACCACATCGCCTAATACATCATACAGCACGACATCAGGAGAAAACACAGCATAGGCATCTAACTCTTCCAGCGTTTCAAATGCAGTGATGATGCCCCGGCCGGCACAGCCCACGCCTGGAACGGGCCCCCCGGATTCTACACATAAAACACCGGTTTCGCTTTTGAACACGATATCGTCCAGTTCTACATCTCCCTTATCCCGCAAAGTGTCCAGCACGGTTGGGATGTTTTTTCCGCCTGTTAAGTTACGGGTGGAATCTGCTTTGGGGTCGCAGCCGATTTGTAGTACAGTGAGCCCCAGTTTTGCCATGGCGGCAGATAGGTTGGAAACCGTAGTTGACTTCCCAATGCCGCCTTTTCCATAAATAGCAATTCGTTTCATTGTATTAAACTCCCTTAGTCAATTAAATGGTATGAGATGCAGGCAGGCCTGCCGGTCCGGGGGTCGGCGGCTATTTCTGCATCGATGTGAAAGGTTTTCCGTAAAACCCCAGGCGTCATGATCTCCTCCGGCGTGCCCTGCGCTATTATGCTTCCGTCCCGGATGGCCACGAGAAAATCTGAAAAGCGGGAGGCTAGGTTCAAGTCATGGAGCACCATGGCAATGGTACAATTCCGTTCCCTGTTAAGCTTTTCTAACAGTTCCAGAACTTCAAGCTGATAGGCCATGTCTAAGTAAGTAGTGGGCTCGTCAAGCAAAATCAAGTCAGTCTCCTGGGCAAGAGCCATGGCAATCCACACTCTCTGTCGCTGCCCGCCGGAGAGGGCATCAACTGCTGTTGTTTCTAAACCGGTGAGCCGGGTCACCTCCATCGCCCATGTGATCTTATCCTCATCCTCTTTCTTTTCCTTGCCCAAGCCATGACGGCGGGGAAAGCGCCCATAGGATACAAGCTCCCTCACGGTCAGACCTGCTGGTGCAGTGGGTGTTTGAGGCAATATGGACATCCGCTTTGCTACCTCTCTTGTGGGAAGGGCCTGGATATCACTGCCGTTAAGAAGCACCCAGCCTTTTTGCGGTTTAAGTATGCGGCCGGCTGCCTTTAATATGGTGGATTTCCCGCAGCCATTGGGCCCTATGAGGGAAGTGACTTTTCCATTGGGAATCATTAAATCCAGACAGTCTACCACCTGGTGCCCGTCATAGGCCAGCCTTAATTCTCTTGTTGCTATTGCGTTCATTTTATCGCCTCATTTCTTTTCCACGCCGGGAAAGCAGGTATATAAAGTACGGTGCGCCGATTATGGATACCACCACACCAGTAGGAAGTGATGACGGCTGGATGACAACCCGGGCAATGGTATCAGATGACGAAACCAGCAGTGCTCCTAACAGAGCGCATACGGGCAAAGCAATGCCGTGCCTCGGCCCTACGATGCGGCGGGTGATGTGGGGAGCCATAAGTCCGACAAAGCTGATGCTGCCGCTTACCGAAACACAGGCGCCGGCAAGGGCAGCCGCCATGAGCAGAAGCTTTCTTCGTTCCCT